>Ga0208465_1000016_pt1 | contig 73515 bp, 65 predicted proteins | sample LakMenEpi31Aug10_FD_150749 | JGI IMG/M metagenome (GOLD analysis project Ga0208465, IMG submission 150749) | Freshwater microbial communities from Lake Mendota, WI - 31AUG2010 deep hole epilimnion (SPAdes) | ecosystem: Environmental > Aquatic > Freshwater > Lake > Epilimnion/Euphotic zone ...
CGAAACTGTCCACACCCGCCATACCCACGGCACCGGCTGCACCCTCTCGGCGGCGATTACCGCTAACCTGGCCCTGGGGCACACCCCCCTGGCGGCGGTGCAACGGGCTAAGGCCTACCTGACCCAGGCCCTGCACCATGCCCTACCGATTGGTCATGGTCAGGGGCCCGTGGGCCATTTCTTCGCCCTATTGTCCTAGCCATGGTGGGCAGTTCTCCGGGATCCCCGCTGGGGATCCCGGCGCCGGTCCTGTTCCATGTCCGCCAGTTGACCAAAACCTATGCCATGGGGGAGGTGGAGGTGCAGGCCCTGCGCCAGATTGATCTGGATATCTACGCGGGGGAGTTTGTGGTGTTGTTGGGGCCATCGGGCAGCGGCAAGTCTACCCTGTTGAATATCCTGGGGGGGCTGGATCGACCCAGTGGTGGAGAGGTGTATTTTGGCCTCCAAAACCTCACCCAGGCCAGCGATCGCCAGCTGACCCGTTTTCGCCGTCAGTTTATCGGGTTTATTTTCCAGTTCTACAACCTGATCCCCAGTCTGACGGCAGCGGAAAACGTGGCCCTGGTCACCGATCTGGCGGCCCACCCCATGCCCCCTCGCCTGGCCCTGGAGCTGGTGGGACTGGGCGATCGCCACCAACACTTTCCATCCCAATTATCGGGGGGGGAACAGCAGCGGGTGGCCATTGCCCGGGCGATCGCCAAGCGACCGCAGGTGCTGCTCTGCGATGAACCCACCGGCGCCCTGGACTACAGCACCGGTAAGCGGGTACTGGAGGTGCTGGCCCGGGTTAACCAGGAGCTGGGCACCACCGTGGTGATCATCACCCACAACGCTGGCATTGGGGCCATGGGCGATCGGGTGATCACCATGCGGGATGGCCAGATCCAGAGTATTGAGCACCATGCCCAGCGGGCCCGCCCCGATCAACTAGAGTGGTAAGGTGCTTAACATGTTATGGAATTCAACCCATGCAAGCCATCCTGGTTGACCACTTTGGCGGTCCTGAGGTTTTACGGCTCAATACCCTGCCGGATCCAGTCCTAGAGCAGGAGACGGAGGTATTGGTGGAAATCCGAGCGGCGGGGGTCAACCCCGTCGACACCTACATCCGCGCCGGCACCTATGGTCGTCTCCCCCCCCTACCCTATACCCCCGGTCTGGATGGGGCCGGGGTCGTGGTGGCGGTAGGGGCGGCGGTTACCGATCTAGCCGTGGGCGATCGGGTCTACGGGGGCTGGCCCCTCACCGGTACCTACGCCCAGGTCGCCCGCTACGATCGCCCCTGGGTCTACCCCCTACCCCCCCAACTCTCCTTTGCCCAGGGGGCCTGCCTGTTTGTGCCCTACTCCACCGCCTATCGGGCCCTCTTTGAGAAGGCCCAGGTCCAAGCTGGGGATTGGGTCCTGATCCACGGTGCCACCGGTGCGGTGGGGTTGGCGGCGGTGCAGCTGGCCCTCAACGTCGGGGTCAGGGTGGTGGCCACCGGGGGTACCCCTACGGGGCGCCAGTTGCTGGCTCAACAGGGGGTTAATCTGGTGTTGGATCACCATAGTGCCAACTACCTCGAGCAGATCAGGGCCGCTACCCAGGGCCAGGGGGTGAACGCCATTGTGGAAATGCTGGCGGACCAAAACCTGGGGGTGGATCTAACCCTGCTGGCCCCGGCGGGCCGGGTGGTGGTGGTGGGCAGTCGGGGCCCGGTGACGGTGAACCCCCGGGATATTCTCAGCCGGGAAAGCCAGGTGACCGGGGTCAATCTGTTTAGCACCCCCAGCGATCGCTTGCATCGCTTGCAAAAAGCTCTCTATGCTGAATTTGCCAGGGGGCTGTTGCAGCCAGTGGTGCGGGAGGAGTTGCCCCTGGCCCAGGCCTGCCAGGTCCATCAGCGCATCCTTGCCCCCGGCGCCCTCGGCAACTGGGTTTTGTTACCCTAAGCTAGCCCTTGCCTCGGCAAGGGGGCGGCGGCGAGTCAGCACGCCCTGCCAGTAACCGCCTCGACCGATCAACCCTGGCCTCAGCGGGCTGGGCAAAGCGATAGATAAATCCCCTAGCGGGCTGGTGCGGCCAGCCCTAAGCCGATGATTGATTGGCAAGCTGATCTGCACCGCCCCCCCCTGGTGGACAACGAGGGCCAGCCCCTCTGGGAGTTGCTGCTGTGCAACCGTGACGCCAGCTTCACCTACGTCGCCCAGGTGCCCCAGGCTGGGGTTAACCAGGCCTGGCTGACGGAGCAGCTGCGGCGGGCTAAGGTCGAAGCCCGGGGGCAGCCCGATCGCCTGCAGGTGTTTCGGCCCCAGGCCCTATCGCTGCTGCGGGCGGGGGCCGCCCCCCTGGGTATCCAGGTGCAGGCTACACGCCACACCCCTGCCCTACATCGCTGGCTGACCCAACGGGCGCAGGGCTACGCCGACCTGGCCCAGGGCACCGGCACCTCCTACCAACCCCTGCAGTTAGACCAGTCCCCTCCCCTACCCCTGCCGGAACGGATCTGGGGAGAACGCTGGGGCTTTACCGCCCTCACCGCCGGGGAGTTTGAACGCACCCTACCCTACGAACCCATCCCCATCCGGGGCTTACCGGAGGACTGGCTACCCTCCCGCTGGGGTCTGGCCAGTTCGGCCCTGCTGCCGGGCGTGGTGATCGATGCGGGGCGCCAGGCCCTGGCCCTCTGCCGCTGGATTGAGGCCACCGAGCCCGCCTGGCTGCGTTACCAAGCCGGTGACCTGGGGGGGCTACTGCTGGAGGCTGGCCTCAGCGATCGCTGGGTGGTGGCCACCTTTAGCGATCCCCAGGTGGGGATGGAGGGCCAGCGCTTTGAACAGCGCAAACGCCTCACCCAGGGTCTGCATTTTTTGCTGGTGCGACCGGATGACTCCGGCATGACCTACACGGGGCTTTGGCTACTGCGGCAGGGTTCGGGTTGATTTCAGGTGACCAGGGGCAGCAATGTGTTACAGTTAACCTCTGGTGAAGGTGTAGGGTTTTGGAGGTAGTAGGTACATTATGTCAAAACGTCGTAATCCAAAAAAAGAAAAGGCCCTGCGCAACCAGGCCTACGCCCGTAAGTTTCGCAAAAAGCGGGCCGGCAGTCAGCGGTTCTTTAGACGCAATAGTCGCGGTGATGACGAAGGAGCGGAAAGCAAAGAGGGTAGCGATTACTCCGCCGCCGCCCTTTAGGGGTGGTCAATCGGTCTCTCCCAAGATAGCTTTGATAGCGGCAGCGGCGGCCTGACCAGAGGCGATCGCTGCCTCCACGCCCCCACCACCACACCAGTCACCGCCGCCCACCAGGGTAGGGTAGGCGCTACTCTGCAGTACCTGCATCGCTAGGGGTTGACGGACCTGGCCATAGCGCCAACGATGCACCTGCAATCTTTGGGGCTGGTCTATCCAGTCCCCCAGGGTCGGGGCTAGTAGGGTCAGCAGTTGGCGGCCTAGGGAGTCCAGGTCAGCGGTTTCCAGGTGGGTGATGGCAAAGCTGGCGCTGCTATGGATTACCATCGCCGGGTAGGCGGGAGGGGTACGCTTACTACTGTCCAGAGCAGCCCAGCCCAGGTACGGATGCTGCTCAGCCCACACCATCCAGCCATTCTCCTCCTGGGGTTGACGCGGCAGATTAATCCGCTGATCGGGGGCATAGCCCGCCATCACCGTGATCACCGGGTCAAACTCAACCGCCGCCAGATCCCTGAGCCAGGGCTGCAGAGCCCCCTGATCATCGCCTTCCCTAAATAGGTCTACCGCCTGAGCCGCCGGGATCGCCACCACCACCGCCCGACTCCGCAGAGGGGTATCTATCTCTCCCTCCAGGTGGAGTTGCCAGGTCTGGGCCCGACGGTTGATAGCTATTACCCGACGGCCGGTTTGTACCGATAAATCCTGGGCTAACCCCTTGGCCAGGCTATTCATCCCCGCCGGAGCGATCCAGTAGGGGGGCTGGGTTGGTTCAGGCCTGAGCTCCCCACCATCACTCAACCGATAGGCGGTGACTGGCCAGAGCTGAAGCTGCCCCGCCGCCATACCCCGGTGAATTAACTCTGTCTCCAGGGGCCCCAAGGGCTGCAAGAAACGGCAGCCATGATCCAGCGGCTGTCCGTCAATGCGGCGGGTGGCTAGCCGGCCACCGACCCCTCGAGATTTCTCCAACACCAGAACGCGATAACCAGCCTTGACCAGATCGCTGGCCACTGTCAGACCCCCTAACCCCGCCCCCACCACCACCACATCCCACATTTGAGGCTACCCTGGTTGGCTCCAGGGTAATTATGGCAGAATAGGGGGCAACCTTTATCACAACGGTGACCACTGGTGGATGAGCTGCGCTCTGCCCTGGAATTAGCCACCGAGGAAGAACTCCAGGCCTTAACCGAAATTCTATTTCGTCCCAAGTTTAATCCCCTGGATTATCTCCACACCCCCGACCCCTGGGTGGTGCAAGGCAGCAATCGCCAGCATTGGCTCGATCAGCTGGAATCCCGTTTTCGCTTTTTAGCCGCCGATGGTTTTACTGTGTTGCAGGGTAAGAGTCAGCAGGTCACCTATCGCCAGGTAGTGCTGGAGGTTTGCCGCCACCTGGAGTTACCCCTGCCCCAAGGCCAGAGCTGGTCCATCGGTGAGCTAGAGGCGGAGGTGTTTTTACACCTGCTACAGCGGGCCTGGCGGCAGGCCCCAGCTCACCATCGTCAGCAGTTACAGCAGGAGGTGCGTCAACAGCTGAGTCACCTACCCCAATTTCAAACCCTCTCCCCCGGTTGGCAAGCCGCCCCGCTCGACCTGCTTCTCAAGGGTGGCAGCGCCGCCGCCCTGACCAGCCTGCGCTCCTGGCTATTGCCCCAGATGGCTCGCCAGTTAGCCCTCCAGGCCGCCCGCTATGAGGTGCTGCGGCAATCCTGCCGGCAGGGAGGCAACCTGGTCCTGACCGAGATGAAGCATCGCCTGGCCGTGGGCATAGCTTCCCGTAGCCTGGCCATCAATACCGCTGGCTATGGCCTGACCCGTTTCCTTCTGGCCGGGTTGGGACCCGCCCTATGGACCTGGTTCCTGGCGGACCTGGGTTGGCGCACCATTGCCACCAACCATAGCCGGGTGATTCCGGCGGTGTTTACCCTGGCCCAGATTCGTCTGATCCACAGCCTTCCTCCTCAGGATTCGCTATCCTGTTATAGCTGTAGCCCATCGCCCTAGGTCCGGCCCTACCCGGACTCACCCTAACCGCCTGGCTCCCCACTCTGGTTGAAGTTGATGTCTGAACGTCCTCCAAGCTACTACGATCGCCTGGGAGTCAAGCCCACCGCCAGTCCCCAGCAGATTCGCCAGGCCTTTCGGGACCTGAGTAAGCTCTATCATCCGGATACCACAACCCTACCCGCGGCGGAGGCGACCACCAGGTTTCAAGAACTGAATGAAGCCTACGCTGTACTGAGCAGCCCCGATCGCCGCTGGACCTATGATCAGCAGGCCGGCTACTCGCGCATCTCGGTGATGCAACCCCTGGAGTCCCTGACTAAGTCAAGCCAAGGGATCCGCCGCCGAGAGCCCTCCAACCTCTATCTGGACCCCACCGATCGCCCCCTTTCTCCGGGGGAAATCTTTGCCCTATTTATTTTGGGTCTCACCTTTGCGGCCTGCCTGGCCCTGGTGGTGACCGTGGGCCTCACCCGGGGCGATCCGCTAGGGAACACGGCTTTGAGCGATCCCCAGCCGCCCGTCTATGGTGCCGCCAGCGGGGTAGAATCCGCCGCTGCCCCTAATCGCCCGCCGATCGCCCCACCTCCCGTCGCCTATCCTACGGTGCGGGCCCTTTGACCCGGTCGAGAATCGTCTCGCGGACGGCCATCCCCCAGAAATAAGCCACTCTCGGAACAAACCCCCCCTAGGGGTAAGTCCCAGCTATCCTGGGGTAGGCTGGGCAAACGGGCATACTCAAACACCACCCCCAGGGTGGGGATAGCCCGCCAGGGGGAGGAACTGAGCAGACGATCGTAGTACCCCGCCCCGTAACCCAGGCGGTAGCCCCGCACATCACAGGCCACCGCTGGCACCAAAATTAAGTCCACCAGGTTAATATCCACCCGGGGGGATTGGGGGTGGGGTTCCAGGATGCCATAGGCCCCCGGCTGCAGGGGCCAGGGCCCCTGCCTAGACCAGTAGTGCCAGTGGAGCACCTGCTCAACGCAGCGGGGCAGGCCCCAGTGGGGGTGGTGTTCGGTGAGGGGGCTGAGGTCGGGCTCTTGGCGAAAGCTGGTATAGGCTAGAATCACCCGACAACGGCGGAAGTAGTCCCAGTTGAGCAGGTGGGCGCAGATGCGATCGCTCTTTTGCCGCCACACCTGGGGAGGGATGGCCTGCCGCGCCTTAACCAGACGGCGGCGCAGATCCGCCTTGTTTTCCTGCGGTGGAGTGAGGGGATAGGACTCGGTCACAGTCGGGATGATAAAGGATTGCTACCAGTTTAAACTATCCCCCAGGTTACCCCATCCCCCAGACTCACCACCGGGCAGTTCCGTTCAGTTGAATCCAGGGCAAAGTTGAGGAAATCCACTAAATCGGCACAGGTTTCGAGGCACCCTTCATCAAATTGATCGCTGATATCCACCCCAAAGGCATCGTAGAAATCGGTGCAAAGGGTCAGGCCCCAGTCAAACCAGCAAATGCTGGGAAACTGCAGATCATCCACCAGGCGATCGCTGGGTTGCAGACGCCCCACCTCCAGCCCGGTGTATTCCTGCAGATGGGTGTAGAGAAACTCGATCAATTCCCGGGAGTAGGCCCGGGCTAGGCCGGGCTGGTTCCAATATCGATTAAACCACTGGTCACAGCTAAGGTAGGGCCGGGTCAACAGCCAGTGGGAAAGACGGCGCTGGATAGCCAGATTAGGACTGAGCCAACCATAGGTAATTAGACTATTGACGAGATTATTAGCATGCTGCATGAGCTCGATCACCACTTCCCCTGATCTTTCTCAGAGTGTGCCCAAGGCCAGAGGGGAAATCATAGAGTTTTATGATTTTTTTAGGCCGTCAGTTCCACGCCGCGGTAAAGGTCGGCGATCGCCACGTCCAGGCCCATACTGGCTAGGATCAACCGATCCCCAAGGCCGTAGGACACCATGGGCCAGGGGGCGCCGGGATGAGAAGGGCGACGGTAACAGTCAACCCGGGGTCGGTCCTGGTGAATTAGCCCGTACTCCTGAAGAGATGGCAGTCGCTGATAGTCGGCAAACTTGTCCCCCCGATCAAAGGCGGCGGTGGAGGCCGACAGCACTTCTACAATGAGGATGGGAAAGCGTTTGACATAGCGATCCTGGCGATCGCGGGGGTCACAGGTAACAAAGACATCCGGATAGTAGTAAAAGGCATCGGCATAGTTGACCTTAACCTCCGAGGAAAACAATTGGCAGTCCCGATCCCCAAGGTGCAGATTAATAGCGGTGAGCAAATTGATACACAGGCGGTTGTGGCTGTCGCTGCCACCGGCCATGGCATAGACTAATCCTTGGCGATACTCATGGCGAATGAGCGCATCCTGCTCAATAGCCAGGTATTCCTCGGGGCTAAACCCGGCCGGAATGGCGATCATGGGTACACCTGCAAGACGCTGACCAACCATTCCATTCTACCGCTAGCCCTCAATCGGGACTGGTGCAGAACTGGAGTTAGATTTTGCACGAGTTTACCGTAACGATTCCCGCTAAAGAGATAAGGATCGCGATCATGGCCCAGAACCATCCCTCCTGAGTGGCACCGGCCTCAACGGCAAAGTAGATGGCCATGGGTATGGTTTGGGTTTGCCCTGGGATATTTCCCGCAATCATCAATGTTGCACCAAACTCTCCTAACGCCCGGGCAAAGGTCAGGACGGTCCCCGCTATAATACCAGGGGAGGCTAAGGGTAAACTAACATACCAAAAAACAGCCCTTTCTGATGCCCCGTCAATCCTTGCAGCATCCAAGATTAAGCTATCAATCTGCTCAAAGGCTCCTAAGGCTGACCGATACATGAGTGGGAATGATACGACGATCGCAGCTAAAACCGCAGCATACCAGGTAAATACAATTCTCAGGTTTCCCTGGGGCAGAATCTGTCCTAAAACACCGTTCTTACCCAGTAAAATCAGCAGCACAAAACCAATAACCGTTGGCGGCAAAATCAAAGGGGTAATCAAAATACCGTCGATTAGCGATCGCCCCTTGCCCCGATATCGGTACATTCTATAGGCAACCAGGGTTCCCAAGTGTAAGGTAATCACCGTTGCTAACAGTGATACCTTCAGGGAAACCCATAGGGGGGATAGATCGGGTACAGGCATTTAGTTAAGGCTTGGCAATGCCAAATCCATATTTTTCAAATACTGTCTTGGCAGGGTTACTTTGTAAGAATTCAACATACTTCTTAGCCTCCTCCAGAGATTTACTTCCCTTTAAAGCAGCAATGGGGTAGACAATCGGAGTATGAAGTGTCCGATCAGCCCTTGCTGCGATCGTAACTTTGTCTGAGCCCATAGCATCAGTTATATAAACAATCCCGGCTTCCACACCCCCTGTTTCCACAGCGGTTAAGACGGATTTGACATTGTTGCCCAACACAAATTTAGATTGAACCTGCTCCAAAATCCCCAGATTTTTGAAGACTTCCACAGCGTATTGTCCCGCTGGAACACTGCGGGGTTCTCCCAGGGAAATGCGCTTTACCTCTGGCTGAGTGAGTTGCTTAAAGTCCGTCAAAGACACAGGAGTTTGCTTAGGAATAATCAGAACCAGCTGATTGGTTAATAAGTTCTTGTGAGTTCCCGCTTCCAGCAACCCTTCCTCCTTTAAAATCTCCATTTGCTTGACAGCCGCCGAAATAAACATGTCTACAGGCGCGCCCTGCTCGATCTGCTGCTGTAGGGCACCAGAGGCCCCGAAATTATAGGTGATGGACGAGTTCGGATGGGCCTGGATGTAGAGGGTGGTTACTTCCTGCAGTGCTGTTTGGAGACTTGCGGCAGCAGCCACTAAAAGTGTCGACGTTTGAGGGGCGGGTTGAGTTGCTTGGGGTTGACTCGACTGAGGCGACGGTGTAAGTTGAGCGCAAGCAATCAGGAGCAGCGTTACCAGAAACCCTGGGAGACTAACCTGCCAGAATTTTGCATACATAGGATGACTATTCCACCAGCAGGGCTAACTGGTGGGCATCAATCCGCCCGGCCCCGTACAACACCTCCCGGATATCCTCCAGGGTGAGCACGGCATGGGCCTGGTAGCCCTGCTGGGCCAGCCTCTCCCCCGCCCCAGAACCGTGGTCAATCAACACCACGATATCCCTCACCTGGAGCTGGCAGGATTGCAGCTTCGCGGCCCCCTCCAGGGCGCTATTGCCGCTGATTAAAATATCATCCACCACCACTACCACCTCGCCGGCCTGGTAGTTGCCCTCCACCAGGCGACGGGCGCCGTGGGCCTTAACCTCCTTGCGGGGGAAAATCAGCGGTCGATTCAGCCGCAGGGCCAGACCCGAGGCGGTGGGTAGGGATCCGTAGGGAATACCGGCGATCCGATCAAAGGGCAGGGTTTCCAGGATTTTGGCGTAGGCCTGGATCACCGCCTCAAACACCTGGGGGGCGGAAATGATCCGACGCAGATCAATGTAGTAGGGAAAGACCGCCCCGGAGGCCTGCACATGATCACCAAACTGCAGAAAGCCAACGTCAAAGAGCTGCAAAATCAAGGCGGTATGGGGATGGGCCGGGGTGGTGGCCGGCTGGGTCACCCAGAGGGGGCAGGTGGGGTTGACCGCGGGGCGGCGATCGAGAATCCCCTGGGTTTGATCCCGTAGGCTCTGCACCAGGGCGCCAGGGTCTGGTGCCCCCAGCACATCCTGGTTAACCGGCAACAATAGGCCCCCCGATTGGGCATCCAGCCCCGCCGCCAGCAGGCCCTCCAGATGCTCGGCCTGGCTGCCCCGTTGGTCAGCCCAGATGCTGCGGGCCAGGATCCAGCGATCGGGGGCGACCTGGCGCACCTGGGCCAGCAACGCCGGATCACTGGCGCCAATTTCCAGGCCCAACTGGGCGGGGCTGGCCCAGCCCTGGCACTCCTGCATCAGGTGTAGATAAAAGGGAGCGGTGGGGTTAGGGTAGGCCTGCAGGGTTTGGGCGCTGGGGTTGGCGTCGTAGCAGCTGATCAACACCCCCTTATCCAGATACATGAGAAACCGAGCCGCCAGTTCCTGCCCCAGGTAGGGGCTGAGGGTGATGGCATCCACCCGCCAGTCGGTGAAGGCGGTTTGGGCCAGCACGGAGCTGCTGTTCAGGTCGCTATGTTTGGCATCTAAAATCACCGGCATCGAGGGGGGGATGGCCGCCAGCACCTGAGCCAACAACTCCAGGCCCGGGGGGCCCAGGGCGGTGTAGAAGCCCAGGCTGACTTTGTAGGCACAGAGGTAGGGGTGGGTGCGCTCAATCAGGGTGATCAGCCAGGCGGCCAGGGCCTCCGTCAGGGACCGATCGCGCCCATGGTAGAGGGGCCGCAGGGCGGCGGGCAACAGCTCCGGGTTGGGATCCAGGCCAAGGTACCAGAGACTGCTGTGGCGGGCCATCACCACTGCTAATTTCTCCCCAAAGGAAACGGCCATACCCTCCTCCTTGCCGCTGACGGCGGCCTACTGCACCGGTACAGCCAAACTAGAGGGCGGACTTAGGATTGGGCCTGTTTAGTCTGCTGGGCCTGGATGGCGGTAATCGCCACGGTGTTGATGATGTCCTCCACCGTACAGCCCCGACTGAGATCATTGACGGGTTTTTTTAACCCCTGGAGCACCGGACCAATGGCGATCGCCCCCGTTTCTCGCTGCACCGCCTTATACGTATTATTACCGGTATTCAGGTCCGGAAAGATCAGCACGGTGGCCTGACCCGCCACCAGGGACCCCTGCATCTTTTGGGATCCCACCGCCGCATCCACCGCCGCATCGTACTGGATTGGCCCTTCTAGCAGCAGATCGGGGCGGCGATCGCGGGCAATTTGGGTGGCCCGCCGCACCTTCTCCACCTCCTCCCCCTGGCCCGACTCCCCGGAGGAGTAGGACAACAGCGCCACCTTAGGGTCAATACCAAAGGTGCGGGCGGTGTCGGCGGAGGCGATGGCAATCTCCGCCAACTGCTCACTGGTGGGGCTGGGGTTAATGGCGCAGTCACCGTAAACCAGTACCCGCTGCTCCAGGCACATAAAGAACACCGATGACACCACGGAGAACCCCGGTTTGGTTTTAATCACCTGGAGCGCTGGTCGGATGGTGTGTTGGGTGGTGTGCACCGCCCCCGAGACCATGCCATCCGCATCCCCCTGGTAGACCATCAGGGTGCCAAAGTAGGAGACATCGTGCATCACGTCCAGGGCGTTATCCAGGGTGACCCCCTTGGCCCGGCGCAGCTCGTAGAAGGTTTGGGCATAGTCACCCCGGCGATCGCTGGTGGCGGGGTGGAGGATTTGCACCTGGTTGAGGTCCAGATCAAGACTGTGCTGGTTGACCAGTCGCTGGATTTCCTGGCGGTCCCCCAGCAGGGTAAGGGTCACAATACCCCGGTTAATCAAAGTGGCCGCCGCCTTGAGAATGCGGAGGTCATTGCCCTCCGGCAGAACAATGTGCTGGGGCTGGGCGCGGGCCTGCTCCAGCAGGGTGTAGGTAAACAGTTTTGGGGTCAGGCCCCGCCGCCGCACCGTGCGGATTTGTTCCCCCAGGCGCTCCAGGTCAACATACTGGTCAAAGGCCTGGATGCTGAGGTGAATTTTCTCCTGGTCGTCGGGCCACAGGGTGCTATGGACCTCATTCACCTGGGCGGCGGTGGTAAAGGTATCGGTTTTCACCGATAGAATCGGCAGGGGGTCGGGAATCCCCTCGATCAGGCGGGCGATCGCCGGGTCGGGCTGCAGCCCCGTGGACAGCAACAGCCCCGCCAGGCTGGGGTAGCTGTGGGATTGGTGGGCCTGCAACATACCGGCAATAATATCGCCGCGATCGCCGGGGGTGATCACCAAACAGTCGGGCCGCACCCAATTGAGGCTATTTTGCAACTGCATGGCCGCCACAATCCGATTGGTGACCAGATTCTTAAGCTGCCCCTGGCCGTAGAGCACCTGGGCCCCCAGTTGGTCAGCAATATCCCGCATTCTAGGGCTGCTCAGGCGGGGGTTGTGGGGAATCACCGATAGCAGCCAACCCTCCTGGCCAAACCGCCCCTGTAACTCCGCCTGCAGGGGCGCCCGTTGCTCAGCATTGGCCTTATTAATCACCACCCCCACAATGGCACAGCCATGGGCCTGATAGGCCTCCACCGCCATTTGAATGGGGCTCAGGGTCTCGTCCCAGGAGCGATCCTGGGCATTGCCCAGGATCAAAATCGGCGCCCCGAGGTTTTTGGCAATTTCCTGGTTAAAGGTGAACTCAAAGGCGGAATTTTCCCCCAGGTAGTCAGACCCCTCACAGAGAACAAAATCCCCCCGCTGCTCCAGGGTCTTAAACTTGCGGATAATCGTATCAATCGCCTGATCAGCCCGGTGCTGACCGATCAATTCACTGGCTTCCGTCACCGTCAGGCCGTAGGACTCTTCGTAGCGTTGCTGGAGCCGGAAGTGGTTGAGGATCAGATTAATATCCTCGTCTAGGGAGGGCTGGCCCGGCTCCGGCGATGGAATCAGGGGCCGGAAAAAGTGGGCCCTAGGGGTGCGCCGCAGGATTAACTCCAGAATTCCCAGGGAAACCAGGGCTTTGCCGCTGCCGGCAGCGGTGGTGCTGAGGTAGAGAGAGCGGGTCATAGGCAGCAGGGGTTTTTGTGATACCAGCTGGACAGCATAGATCGCTAGGGTGACCCGCTGATGGGCACGAATCATATACACCGTAGCATAGGCAAAAAAGGAGGTAGCGCCCGCTTTGGCTTGAGACCTATAGATACAGGGCGCTTCCGCCCCACCCGGTTGACCATAATAGGGCATACAGATTTTGAGCCTGACCCTACCTTTTTTTATGGACATAAGCCCCTATAGCGGTTTTCGGTTCAGTGAGATACAGTTTTTCTCAGCTTTAGCCCCCTAGACTTCTGTCTGCTCAGATCCACTCTTGAGCCCCCCAGATTTGGGGGGCTCTCCGTATACTTCATCCAAACGAAATCCGCTATATCTCAATTTTTTGTGATCTTTATTTGTGATCTACTGAAGGTTCGAAAATCTAGCATTGCCAGAAGAGTGGTTAGGGGCTCGTAATTTTATTTCTTGAGGCCATGACTCTTCAGTTTGGACGGGATATTTGTGGTCATCTGGTCACCGCCGAACAGCGAGAATGGTTAATCACCAATGGTATTGGCGGCTATGGCTGTGGCACCGTGGCGGGACTACTCACCCGGCACTACCACGGGTTGCTGGTGGCGGCGCTGCGGCCTCCCCTAGACCGTACCCTGCTCGTAACCAAGCTAGATGAAACTGTCGTCTATGGCTGCGAAACCTATGCCCTGGCTACGAATCGCTGGGCGGATGGCAGCATTAGCCCCCACGGGTATCACTACCTTGAGCGGTTTGCCCTAGAGGGCACTATTCCCACCTGGACCTATGCCCTGGGCGATGCCCTGCTACTAAAGCAGATCTGGATGGAGCAAGGATCTAATACTACGTACCTGCGCTACCACCTGAGGCGAGCTAGTGGCCCGGTGGGGTTATCGGCCATTGCATTGATCAACTATCGTGACCACCACGGGGCTACCCAGGGGGAAGGCTGGGCCATGGGCGTGAACCCCCTGGCGGTTAATCAACCCTCGGGGGTGAAGATCCTGGCTTTTGAAGGGGCCACACCATTTTACCTGATGGCTGATCGAGGCCTTTGCACCCCGGCCCACACCTGGTACGAGGGCTATGACCTGGCAGTGGAGCGGCATCGCGGTATTATTCCCCACGACGACCATCTGCACTGCGCCACCTTTAGGTCAGAACTGGCCGTAGGACAATCGCTGACGCTGGTAGCCACCAGCGCCTCCCCCGATACCGTGCTGTGGCATGGAGCCCTGGAGCGACAGCAGGCCCACGATCGCCAGTGCATCGAAGATTGGTACACCCAAGCTCCAGCTCGCCGGTCCCCACCGTGGATAGAACAGCTGGTGCTTGCGGCTGACCAATTTATAGTGGCCCGTCCGGTAGTGGGGGAATCCAATGGTAAAACGGTGATCGCTGGGTATCCCTGGTTTAGTGACTGGGGCCGAGACACTATGATTGCCCTGCCGGGGTTAACCGTGGCTACCGGCCGCCCCAGACTGGCTCGGCCTATTCTACGTACCTTTGCCCAATATTTAGATCAGGGAATGCTGCCTAACCTGTTCCCGGAGGTTGGTACGGCACCACAATACAACTCCGTGGATGCCATCCTCTGGTTTTTTGAGGCGATTCGGGTGTACATTGCCGCCACCCAGGATAGATCGCTACTTAAGGCGATCTTCCCCGCCTTGGTGGAGGTAGTAGGCTGGCACCAGCAAGGCACCCGCTACCACATTCACCTGGATACTGACGGGCTGATTTACGCTGGCCAGGCTGGGGTGCAGCTCACCTGGATGGATGCCAAAGTAGGCGATTGGGTGATTACCCCCCGCATAGGCAAGCCCATTGAAATCAATGCCCTCTGGTATAACGCCCTGCTCACCCTGGCCCAGTTTAGTGAAGCCCTAGGCCAGCCTAGCGATGACTATCGCACCCTGGCTGAGCAGACTCGCCAAGGCCTGCAGCGGTTTTGGTCCGATCGCCTGGGCCACTGCTACGACGTGATCGATGGGCCCGATGGGGATGATCCTAGCCTGCGCCCCAACCAAATTTTTGCGGTGGCCTTACCTGGTCTTAATCCCTGGCCCCAAACCTCTTCCCAGGCCTCGCCCCAGCACCATCAACCCATCTTCTCTCCTCTGCGGCAAAAAGCGATAGTGGATCGGGTGGCACAGACATTGCTAACCTCCTATGGGCTGAGATCGCTGTCACCCCACCACCCCAACTATGCAGGGCACTATGGTGGCGACCCCGTCCAGCGGGATAGCCAGTACCACCAGGGACCGGTGTGGGGCTGGCTGATGGGCCCCTTTGTCCAGGCCCATTGGCAGGTCTACCAGGATTCAGCAGCGGCCCAGAGTTTTTTAGCGCCCCTGGCCGATCACCTGATCAGCGGCTGTATCGGTAGCCTGGGTGAAATCTTTGACGGCGATGCGCCCCATGAACCCCGGGGTACCTTTGCCCAGGCTTGGACGGTGGCGGAAGTTTTGAGGGTCTGGTGTCTGCTTGAGCAGGCCAGGGGCTAGCGCGCCTGAGGAGATCGATCTGGCGGCAAAGGCCTATATGTCTGGATCCATTCTAGAGGGTCAAAAGACTCTTTTTCAGTGAAAGCCGATGGCGGGATTTGAACCCGCGACCGCTCGATTACGAATCGAGTGCTCTACCACTGAGCCACATCGGCAAATCAATCTACGATGCCTTAGTATAACAGTGTCCATTAAGCAAAGCACTGGCAATGGCGCCTGAACCTTCTCCCCCCTTACCCCCTGCCCCTAAGACTGACCAGTATGCCCGGTTACGAGCAGAGGCTAAGGCCCCCTACAGGGGGTTACGCCAGGTCGTCTACGCCACCGCCGGGGCCTCGGGTGCTATTGGGGCCCTGATCATGGTGACCCAATTAATCGCTGGGGCAGAGGTATCGCAGGTTATGCCCAACCTACTGATCCAACTGGGGGTGCTAGGGATCGTCGCTTTGCTATTTCGTCTGGAACGTCGAGGTTGAGGCAGAGTTACTAACGCAATAATTGCTTGACCGTGTCAACCAGGTCCTCAGGCCGAAAGGGCTTACTAACGTAGGCATCGGCCCCTTGCTTTAAACCCCAGTAATGGTCATGCTCCTCTGCCTTGGACGAACATAAAATAATCGGAATTGACTGGGTGGTGGCGGTTTTCTTCAACCAGCGACAAAGCTCATAGCCGTTCATATTGGGCATAACGATGTCCAACACTACCAGGTCTGGAGGAGTAGCTTGGATCATAGCTTGGGCCTCAACACCGTCCTTGGCTTCTAAAACCGTCAGCCCCACTTGAGTGAGCAACCCAGCAATCATTTCCCGTAGGGTGGAACTGTCATCCACAATCAAAACCGTGCGCATCGCTAACACCTCCCTGGGAAACCCTCTTTCCTAGCCCTGGAGCTATTGTGACAAACTTACGCAAACCCTGACCGAGGAATCATCTGTAATTTAACGGCTTTACCCAGACCAGGACTAGACCCTAAGGGTTTCCTGGGAGTGGGGTGGAGCAATCTTAAACTTAGCTAAATTAGCCAGTTCCTGAAGCTGTTGAATGGCCTCTGCCCCTTCTAGTTTCATCAACTCTCGATCATCCCGCATTTCTGTCCAGGTAATGCCGTAGTCAGAGACCAGAAAACGAATCAGGTGATTATCCCCCAGGCTAACCATGAAGGAGGCGCTATTCAGTTGACCTCCGCAGGTATAGCAAGATGCCAGGTAGCCCATGCCCTCTAGAACCGTGGCCAGGGCCTGCAGATTCATAACCAAATCCTTGACAAACTGCCGATGCTGGTCAGCCAATCGGATAAACATACAAGCCTCCTCGATGTACTGTTCGATTGTAGCTCAAATATAAATTAATCCTTAAGAATAGACCTATGGAGATGAAAAACTGTATCGAATACTAGGGTTTGCGATCGCTCGCCCCCGTGGAGGTCAGGCTATGACCAGCCCTGGCCTTTTCAATTTCACCGATTAGGGTGGTCAAAGCTTGGGCGTATTGAGGGTCTTCATTAGTGCCAATGCGATCGCGATCGCTGGCTAAAAACTCTCGCTGATCTTCTGTCAGTTCCACCTGGATATCCGGATCAATGCCGTGCTTATTAATATCTCGACCACTGGGGGTCAGGTATTTAGCTACGGTCACCGCCACTCCAGAACCATCCGCCAGGCTGCGCACCGATTGCACCAGCCCCTTACCGAAGGTACGAGTGCCCACCAGTACCGCCCGGTCATTGTCCTGCAGGGCTCCAGACAGAATTTCACTGGCGCTAGCGGATCCACCATCTACCAGTATCACCAGGGGTTTATTGGTCAAGGCTCCATGGTTGGCAGACTCCTCATCCACTACTCCCTGGCGGTTTACCGTGGAGACAATGGTGCCTCCATCTAGCCACATGCGAGCAATATCAATACTGGCATAGAGCAGGCCACCGGGGTTAGATCGTAGATCAAGGATGTAGCCAGTGACCTGTTCATCTTCAAGGGCCCGGATTGCTTCACCCATTTCATCGGCGGCATTGGCACTGAACTGGGTGAGGCGAATATAACCCACTGGGCCTGTAGGCCCGGGCTTACGACTATAACGAACCGGATGGATTTCAATTCGAGCCCGAGTTATAGGCACCTCCAGTTGTTGATCGCCACGACGAATTAACAGGGTCACCTGAGAGCCCACCTCACCACGGATTTTATCCACCGCATCGCTCAGTTCCATACCAGTGGTAGACTCTCCATCAATTTTGAGAATCACATCCTTAGGACGGATACCCGCTTCAAAGGCAGGGGTATCCTCAATCGGAGCGACAACAATGATCTCCTTGCTTTTCTCATCCTGAGAAATCTGAATGCCCACCCCGGTCAGCTCGCCGGAGGTGTCCACCTGCATATTGGCAAATTCCTGGGGATCCATAAATCGGGTGTAGGGATCCTCAAGTTTTCCCAGCATTTCTCGAATCGCCGCGTAGGCATCCTCCTGGTTGCTGTAGTTACGCCCCAGGTAATCGCTACGCACTGTGACCCAATCTACCTGGTTAAAGGTGGCGTCAACGTAGTTACGGTTGATTAACTGCCAGACTTCATCGATCAACTCTTTGGGACTGGCCTGGAAAAAGGCCTTACTTTGGGATAGATGAATGCCTGCCCCCGTTACGATGACTGTGGCCACAGCCACAGCGGTTGCCCCCAATATCAGTCCCCGCTTTGCAGTTGTCATAGATAGATCAAAATTCTAGGCAGCTAAGTATGCCCAATCTAACACAGACTTTCCAAGTCGGCGGTGCCATATCTATGGATCAACCCAACGGCCATCAGCTTTAATAAGATTAATTAACTCATTCACCCCTTGATCTTGGGGTACTTTTTTGATTTCCTCCCGCCCTCGGTACAGGGAGATATAGCCAGGGGTTTTACCGACATAGCCATAGTCGGCGTCCGCCATCTCGCCCGGTCCATTGACAATACACCCCATCACGGCGATGTCTAATCCAGTTAGGTGTTGAGTGGCCTGCCGTACCTGGTGCAGTACCTCCTCCAGATTAAACAGAGTGCGGCCACAGGATGGGCAGGCCACGTACTCTACCATGGTCTTGCGCAGACCCAGGGCCTGAAGAATGCTATAGCACACCGGAATTTCCTTCTCTGGGGCTTCCGTCAGAGACACTCGGATCGTATCACCAATGCCCTCCGCCAGCAGGGTGGCGATACCGGCGGTGGATTTAATCCGGCCATACTCGCCATCGCCAGCTTCGGTCACCCCCAGGTGCAGGGGGTAATCCATGCCCAGTTCCGCCATGCGTTGTGCCATCAACCGGTAACCCGCCAGCATCACCGGTACCCGGGAGGCCTTGAGGGAAACCACCAGGTTAGGGAAATCTAAGGATTCGCAAATCCGGATGAACTCGAGAGCTGACTCCACCATGCCCTCAGGGGTATCGCCGTAGGTAAATAGCATGCGTTCCGCTAGGGACCCATGGTTAACACCGATGCGCATAGCCTTGCCCTGGTCTCGTAGAGAAACTACCAGGGGCTCAAGGGTTTGTCGAATCTTTTCACCAATTTCATCAAATTCCGCCTGACTATAGCCCCCATCGCCAGGTTGAGTTTTTTCAAAGACGTAGAGACCGGGGTTAATCCGCACCTTATCCACATGCTTGGCCACTTCCAGGGCAATTTTCATACCGTTGTGGTGGACATCGGCGACCAGGGGCACCGGCTGGTAGGTATCTTCAAGAATTTTGCGGATGTCTGCCAGGGCTTTAGCGTGGGCCATGCTGGGCACTGTCACCCGGACAATTTCACAGCCAATTTCGTGCAGACGACGAATGGCCGCCGCTGACCCCTGAATATCAAGGGTGTCTTCATTAATCATGGACTGCACCACCACTGGATGCCCCCCACCAATGATCACATTACCCACCGCCACGGGCCGCGTCTTACGCCGGTGGATAGTGGTATCAAAGGCTTCTGCACTGAAACTAAGAGTTGATTGGCTAACGGGGTTAGGAAGAGTTTGCATTGCCGTGTTCAGGGCTAGAACAATTAAATTCTTTTGCTGCTTCCAGAGTGCCACACAATGGGCGGTTTCGGACAACAGACCTAGAGAGGGACTATCCCTTGGGATCTCTATGGTTTAGATTGATTTTCCTAGGGTTGTGCTGCTCCAATCCGTAACCATCCCTGCCCTTACAGCTTAGCCCTAATGGTAAAGGAGTAGTCACCTCCCGGTTCTAGTTGGTAGTCGAAGCGTTCTAGAAAACGACTCAGGGGCTCGCTAATCAGGGCTCGCCCCAGAGATGGCTCAACCCGCAGTTGCCCCTGGCGAAAGCGCCACTGAAACTGCCATTCGTAGGTGCTAGCTCGTACCTCACCCTCAATTCGGCCCTGGCTCCAGGACTGGTGGGTAATGCGGACATAGGCGGTGGTTTCAGGGATACCGGCAGCCACGGATCGTTAATATATAGGCGCAATAATGGGGCGCAGTAAGGGGCGCAATAGTTTCAACTATTTTAGTCTGAGTCTCTAACCTGGAAGGGAAAAAACTGCGGATCACCCTTGGCATTTCTTCAAGACCAGTTTAACCAACGGCTAAAAAACGGTAGCCTAGGAGGAAGGCGTAAACCTTAGGCTCCCCTGCGTACTCTTTGCCGTAGTTGGGCCTTGCCTTCAGACATTTGTAATTTTCGTTCTCAGTGGAAAGTTGCCTGTGCCCAAAGTTGGCATTATCTACAACGACGTTAAGCCCGTAGCCCGTCAAGTTGCCCTTGAATGGCAGGAAAAGCTAATGCTACAGGGGTTTGATGTCAAGCTGGCAACCGGTATCGGCGGAATTTTGGGCTATTCAACGCCAAACCGCCCCCTTTGCCATGCCCCCATTGATAGCTTGGTCCCGCCCTGCTTCGATGTGGACATGGCCTTTGGTCTGGTTCTGGGGGGGGATGGTACCGTCCTGTCGGCCTTTCGTCAGTTGGCACCGATCGGGGTGCCCCTCCTGACCGTGAATACTGGACATATGGGGTTTCTCACAGAAACCTATCTGAATCAGTTGCCCCAGGCCATGGAGCAGGTTCTATCGGGAGACTACGAAATTGAAGAGCGAGCCATGTTGTCGGTACAGCTTTTCCATGATGAAAGCTTGATTTGGGAGGCCCTCTGCTTAAATGAGGTGGTGCTGCATCGGGAGCCTCTGACCAGTATGTGCCATTTTGAGGTGGCCATTGGTCACCATGCCCCGGTGGATATTGCGGCGGACGGTATTATCATTTCTACGCCAACCGGCTCAACGGCCTATTCCCTATCGGCGGGGGGGCCTGTGCTGACGCCGGGGGTACCGGTGACTCAGTTAATTCCTATCTGCCCCCATTCCCTGGCCTCCCGAGGGTTAGTCTTTCCTGATCATGAGCGGGTTACCCTCTATGCGGCTAATCCCGACCCTCTGGTGATGACGGTGGATGGTAATGCGGGATGCTATGTGATGCCGGAGGATCGTGTCAGTACCTGTAGATCGGATTATCTGGCCCGGTTTATCCGGTTGCGATCGCCGGAATTCTTTAAAGTCCTCCGGGAAAAGCTGGGCTGGGGCCTACCCCACATTGCCAAACCCACCTCTGTGGATTTGCCCTAGAGCTCGCCCCTGCCATAGGTGTCGATGATGGCTGAGGGCCCGGTTGCGGTATAGTCGCGGTACAATCTAGGGCTAGCTGGCCCATGGGGTCGCAAGCATTTTGACGAAAGCTATAGTTTAGGTAGGCAGATGACGGCAAAGTTATGGGCGCCACCCTAGGAACCGAAACGAAAATCCTGTTGATTGGTGCCAGCGAGGGCCAAATCCGCCAGATGGAGGCTGACCTGGAGGAGGCCGGTTTTAATCCGATTGTGGCCTCTACGGCGAAGCAGGCCCTGACCCTGGCGGCCCAGATCAGTCCCCCCTTGATCGTGGTCGATCGACTGTTGGCCCAAGACTCTGGCCTATCCCTTTGCCAAAGCCTGCGCCACCAGGGGGTGAAGTCTCCCATTGTGCTATTGATGGCCAGGGATAACCTGGAGGATCGGATCGCCTGCTTAAAATCTGGAGCGGACGACTACTTTCTTAAGCCCTACCGTAGCGAAGCCTTCTTAAAAATTGTCCACCTCTATCTCCAGGCGGCTCCCCCTACCGCTGAGAGCCTCCGGTTTGGAGACTTAACCCTCGATTTGGGGAGTCGTCAGGCCAGCCGCAATGGCCGTCAAATCGACCTGACCATGAAGGAATTTGAATTACTCAAGTATCTGATGGAGCACCCCCGAGAGGTACTCTCCCGCGAACAAATTCTAGAAAATGTGTGGGGATACGACTTTATGGGCGAGTCCAATGTGATTGAGGTTTACGTCCGCTACCTACGGTTGAAAATTGACGGATCCAATGAAAAACGCCTAATTCAGACGGTACGTGGAGTTGGCTATGTGCTGCGGGACGGTTAGGGGAGATCGCCGGTAGGAAGCCATTTACGGATTCCCCTTCCCCTTGGTCAGTCAGAGAAGGTCGTACCAGCATCGACGTAGATAGTCTCAAGTTTTTTCAGAACCTTATCCTTCAGGGTAGTTTTGAACTCATGACGTAATAAATCGCGGCTGGTGGTCATTGCCCCCAGGGCAGGGTGGGTGCGGGCCGTGACTACCCACTCCTGCAACATACTGCGTTGAAGCGAGGCGATGGTGCAGGTCAGCACCTCGGCGCAGCGATGGGAATTTTCCATGGCAAAGAGGAGTAATTTATAGCGGCCGCTTTGGGCTAATAGGGTGGCGATTTCCTGGCCCAGATTTGTTTTTAGATCAAGATAGCAGGGTAGCCAACGGGGACCGTAGTTACTGCTGTAGAGTACCGTTAGCCAGAGCATCATGGGGTGGGGGTCCATGGTGCAAATGAAGGTGTTGTAGCGGGTACTAACCAATCGTCGGTTCAGATCCTGCTCCGGCAGCATGGCCCAAAGGGTGGCCAGGCTACCCTGGCTGCTGGGCAGAATATGGGGAAAAACAATCTCGGCGATCGGCTTGGTCTGGGGCCACCTGGTCAACTTGCAGAGGTGATCTTCCTCCAACAGCTTTTTCGCGGCGGGGCGACGCACCACAGGTACCCGATTCAGGGCTGTACTAATCCGCTGACCCATGCGAAAGCCCGTGGCATAGCGACCCTCGAGGGGTTCTAGCCCCTGCAAAATTTCGCGAATGGTTTGGGGACGATCCTCGGGCCGCTTAGCTAGACAACTCATCACCAGCTCCTCTAGCAGCTTAGGGATTTTCAGTTGATTCGCTAGCTCCGCCATCGATTTGGGGGCACTGTGGTGGTGGGCTTTATACCAACTGCCAAAGCTGTGACTGCTGGCCCGCAGGGGTAATTGACCGGTCAACATTTCAAACATTACAATGCCCAGGCTATAGATGTCTGAGCGACTGTCCAGCTCAAAGCCATCCATTTGCTCAGGGGAAGCGTAGGCTAGGGTCCCCATAAAGCAGTTGGTTTGGTCGCCACCGGTTTGCATTAATTTGGCAATGCCAAAGTCCAGAATTTTGGCTAGTTCCCCCAGGGTAGGATCCTGGGTGATCATAATATTGCTGGGCTTAATGTCACGGTGAATAATGGGCACCGGGTCGACCTGGCTCTTCAATATAATGCCTTCGTGGGCGGTCTGTAACCCTAAACAGATCTGCAGCGTCAGGCCTAGGAACCGGGGAATAGGCAGGGGTTGTAGACTGATCAGCTGGCTTAGACTTTGCCCCTTCAGGTACTCCATGACGTAAAAGGGGATGTTGTCATCGTTAACGCCGTACTCGGTGACCCGTACCACATGGATACTCTTTTGACCCAACTGGGCACAGGTCATGGCCTCCTGCATGAAGCGATCGCGCATCTTCTCGCTGATCATGGCCTGGGCCAATAGCTTAACCGCCACCTTGACATTACCCAACAACAGATCTTCCGCCAGATAGACACGGCCCATAGCCCCCTCTCCCAGGGGCTCGATCAGCTGGTAGCGATTGGCTAGTTTACTGCCAAGATAGGAATCGATCATAGGGAAATTAGGATGGCGGAGGCTGTTGTCGCGATAGGGTAGCCTCCATGGTACTGGTAAGGTAGTGGCCCGCCATTACCCCACTACAGAAATGATATCGTTCTTCCGTAAGGCGATAGAGAGTTTCAAAACCTGTCCGTCGTTCCCGATCCCCCAGGGTCCAATAGCGCTGAATAATTGAGTCAGGGGCCAACCAGCCCTCCCCCTCCCCCCGACCGAGAAAACTATGCTGCAGCATAAAGGTGTATTGATAATCCCCAGGGGTAAGGCGCCCACGATACTGTAGGGCCATTTCTAGGGGATCGCCCTGGGGTAGGAGGAGCTTCATTACCATGGTGAACCAATCATCCCGACTCCAACCGATCAAAATTTTACCCCGCACAGGTATGGGTAGCTGGTCTCGCTGTAGCCAGGTACCTTCTAGGATCCAACGTCCCGGTTCTAATAAAAAAGTGTGTACCACAGAGGGTACCCCCCACAACTGCACAGGTGATAACCATAACCCAGGGATTCAGTGTGGCCTATCGATTAAACAGCACTGTTTCCAACAATCCTTCCAAATTCTGTTTCAACAATCACTACAAAATCTTAATTAACAGGATAGTGCATCTGACCAAGAATGACCGCTTTCCTAGCCCCGGTGACCGTTGGTAGGTTGGCGGGAAATCCCTGACAGTGCCAAAAGCCTAGGACAGCAAAGGCGATCGCCTCTTTGTAGTTAGCAGCTACCCCGGCCCCATTGGTTAGATCGATGGGAATAGCGGGTAAATAGTCCCGCAAGTACTGCATCAGCACAGGGTTATAGCCGCCCCCACCGCACACCAGAACGGCCTCGGGAAGGCTTGGTAGAAAGCGCTGGTAGGACTGGGCGATGGTGGCCGCGGTAAACTGGGTCAGGGTGGCCACCAGATCAAAATCATTGAGACCCTGTTGGTCTGCCGCCCGTTGGCAGCGTTGGAAGTAGGGCCAGCCAAATAGTTCGCGACCGGTTGACTTGGGGGGTGGTTGGCGCAGGTAGGGATGGTCTAGCCACTCCTCCACCAGGCGTTGACAGGGGGTGCCTCGGGCCGCCCAGGCCCCGTCCTGATCGTAGGCCAGAGAGCCCTCGGAGAGGGACTGGATGGCAATGTCAATCAGGGAGTTGCCAGGGCCGGTGTCCCAACCTAGCACCGGGGGCGGGGTGGCCAGGGTCTGGCGGTGCCAGGCCGGCAGGTAGGTGACATTGCCAATGCCGCCAATATTTTGGATGCAGCGGGCCTGGTGGGGGTGACTGAGCAGGCACTGGTCTACAATCGGCACCAGGGGTGCCCCTTCCCCCCCGGCCTCAATGTCGGCTCGGCGAAAGTCACTCACCGTGGGCACCTGGGTCTGGCGGGCAATTTCACTGCCTCGGCCTAATTGTAGGCTGTAGCCCAGCCGGGGGGGGTGACCGCGGTGGGGGCTGCCCAGGGGACGATGAAATACGGTCTGGCCGTGGGAGGCCAGCAGGTCTACTGGCCCATGGCGTTTGATCAACGGCAAAGCCCCTCGAGCAAATTCCTGGGCAATGGCATCGTCAAGCTCCGCCAGAGCTTCCATAGTTAAGGATCCACCAGCACAAACCTCTAAAACCCTCTGGCGCAGCTCTGGGGGATAGGGCCAGATCTGGCCCTCCACAAACCCCAGGGTAATATCGTAGCCCTGCCCCTCCACCTCCACCAGGGCCACATCAATACCATCTACGGAGGTGCCGCTAATCAACCCAATCACTCGCATGACTTAGACCGGCAACTTTTCCAGGCCCTGATTACTGCCAATCACCACCATCAAGCCACCGGCCTTGAGGCGGGTTACCGGGCTGGGGTTGATTTCAAACTTCTCGGTTTGGTTGTCTTGGCTGAGGGCTAGTAGGGTGAGCTGATAGCGGTTACGCAAATCCAGGTCAATGATAGTTTTCTGATCAAAGGCCTGGGGGACGATCACCTCCGCAATGCTATGGTCTGGGTCTATTTCAAACCGGTCTAGGATGCCGGGAGAAGTCAGGGAGCGGGCCAGTTCACAGCCCATTTCGTGCTCCGGGAAAACCACATGGTCAGCCCCCACCCGATTCAGAAGTTTGCCGTGGATTTCAGAGGAGGCCTTAGCTACCACATGCTTGACGCCGGCTTCCTTCAGGTTGAGGGTGGTGATGATGCTTTCCTCAACGTAGTTACCAATGGCCACAATCACCGTGTCAAAGTCGGTGAGGCCCGCCTCCTTGAGGGCACTGGGCTGGGTGGTGTCGAGCTGAATGGCGTGGGCGGCAATTTGATCCGCCAGCGCCTCGTCTACCCGTCGTCCATCGGAGTCTGCCGCTAAGACTTCGTAGCCTAACCCATGTAGGGTGGCGCAAACCGCTCGGCCAAATCGTCCCAGGCCAATCACAGCGAACTGGCGGTTGGGCGATCGCATTTTTCGTAGAAAGGTCAGGGATGCAAGATTCATTGATAGTATGGGTCACTACAGCGTTATGGTCTTAGCCGGGGAATTTCCTATCCGCTAGGAATTCTTTTTTGCTAGGCTAACCTCAATGGGTGACGGTTTGATAAGGCAAGGGGAAAAATTATCCCTAAACCACGGAAAACCAGATCAATTCAGGGGGGTAGGTGGCTGGCAACGGGCCTATTCATTGGTACGCTTTTCAAACGGGCGGCAATACTTGGGGCATGAATCTAGGGAAAGGTAAATATGGAACTTGGTCGTGGTAAATCCGTTCGTAGAGCCTACGGAATCGATGAAATTGCACTGGTGCCCGGCTCCACTACCCTTGATCCGAGCCTGGCGGATACCCATTGGCAGATCGGCGGTATTGATCGGGAAATCCCCATCATTGCCAGTGCTATGGATGGGGTTGTTGATGTGGCCATGGCCATTCGGCTTTCCCAACTGGGGGCCCTGGGGGTTTTAAACCTGGAGGGTATCCAGACCCGTTATGCCGATCCAAACCCCGTGCTCGATCAGATTGCCGCCGTCGGCAAAGAGGACTTTGTAGGCCTCATGCAGCGACTCTACGCAGAGCCCATTAAGCCCGAGTTAATCACCCAGCGGATTCAGGAGATCAAGGCCGGGGGAGGCATTGCCGCCGTCAGCGTTACCCCGGCGGGGGCAACTCGTTTCGGCCAGACCATTGCCGCCGCCGGGGCGGATTTGCTTTTTGTCCAGGCTACCGTGGTCTCCACCGCCCACCTGTCTCCGACAACGGTTAACCCGCTGGACCTGACCAGCCTCTGTGCCACCATGCCGATGCCGGTGATTCTGGGGAACTGTGTCACCTACGAGGTGGCCCTCAACCTGATGAAAACCGGAGCCGCCGCCGTGCTGGTGGGGATTGGCCCCGGGGCCGCCTGCACCTCCCGGGGGGTTTTAGGAATTGGGGTGCCCCAGGCCACCGCCGTGGCTGACTGTGCCGCTGCCCGCGATCATTATCACCAAGATACGGGCCGCTACGTAGCGATTATTGCCGATGGCGGTTTGGTGACCGGCGGCGATATCTGTAAGTGCATTGCCTGTGGTGCCGATGGGGTGATGATTGGCTCTCCCTTTGCCCGGGCCAGCGAGGCACCAGGTCGAGGCTACCACTGGGGGATGGCCACCCCTAGCCCGGTGCTACCCCGAGGCACCCGGATTCGGGTAGGAACCACCGGTAGTTTGGAACAGATTTTGCGGGGGCCCGCCCAACTGGACGACGGTACCCATAATTTCCTGGGGGCTCTCCAAACCAGCATGGGTACCCTGGGGGCCAAAAACCTAAAGGAAATGCAGCAGGTGGAGGTGGTGATTGCCCCCTCCCTCCTAACTGAGGGCAAGGTTTATCAAAAGGCCCAGCAGTTAGGGATGGGTAAGTAAGTTCTACCCAAGGTTAACCATGACGATTCTGGTCACGGGCGCCGCCGGCTTTATTGGCTTCCATCTTTGCCAGGCCCTGCTGCGGCGGGGCGATCGGGTGGTCGGCATCGACAGCCTCAACAGCTACTACGACCCGGCCCTAAAGCAGGCTCGTCTGCAGCAGTTACTACCCGAGTCAAGCTTTGAGTTTATCCGACTCGACCTGGCGGATCGGTCCGCCACAGCCGCCTTGTTTGCCCGGGTAAAGCCTCGACGGGTGGTACATCTGGCGGCCCAGGCGGGGGCTCGCTATTCCCTAGAGCATCCCCTCTCCTACATTGATAGCAACCTGGCAGGGTTCGCTACGGTACTGGAGGGCTGCCGCCACCAGGGGGTAGAGCATCTGGTCTACGCCTCCTCCAGTTCAGTCTATGGGGCAAATACCAAGATTCCCTTTGCGGTGCAGGATAACGTGGACCATCCGGTCAGCCTATATGCCGCCACCAAGAAGGCGAATGAGTTGATGGCCCATAGCTACAGTCATCTGTACCAGCTGCCGACGACGGGGCTACGCTTTTTTACGGTCTATGGCCCTTGGGGCCGACCGGATATGGCCTACTTTCTCTTCACCAAGGCCATACTAGCGGGCCAGCCCCTGCGGGTGTTTAACCAAGGACAGATGCAGCGGGATTTTACCTATATTGAGGATGTGGTGGAGGGGCTGATGCGGGTGTTGGACCGGGCGCCGACGGGCAACCCCCAGTGGTCGGGGCAGGCGCCAGACCCCGCCTCTAGCCAGGCTCCCTACCGGGTTTATAACATCGGCAATCACCAACCGGTGGGGTTATTAACCCTGATTGAGATCCTGGAGGAGTGCCTGGGACAGGTGGCCGTGAAGGAGTTTCTACCCATGCAGCCAGGGGATGTGGTGGCCACCTACGCGGATGTGTCGGCTTTGATGGCAGAGGTGGGGTTTAGCCCCAGCACCCCCATTCAGGTTGGGATGAACCGATTTGTGCGGTGGTATCGAGAGTTTTATCACCAGTAGGAACTGGGCCATCTGGCCAGGCAATCCCTGGGGTTGAGTCAGGTCTTGTTTCCCAATCAAGAAAAAACCTAATTTTTCCTGAAGACGCATAGTGAAACTTAATGTTCCCATGACTTTTCCATGTTCTACAACTGAAAAGTTGGGTTCTTGACCCCAGGGGACTGAATAATAGCCTTATAACTTCAACAAAAACCTTTAGGACAGGGGCGATGGGCAACTTTGATGTCTCGTAACAGTAGCCATCAAACTATTAAGACTGGGTAGGGGTTATGACTCACTGAATCTAGAACCGCTGTAGCTTGTTGGGGGAAAATACAAGGTTTCTGAACATGCCGATTATGCTTATTACTTTAGGTTTTTTAGATTAAAAGGTAAGGGAGATGAATTAAGTGCTATCTAATAACTTTAAAGAATTAATTTCTAACCAGAGTTTATACCATTATTATTTAAGACGTTTTTCTAACTATTCTAGACGCTGTATAGATCGGCTGGATTACAAACTTGAGACAATAGCTTGTTTGACTTCACTGCCAACTCTATCTAAGGTAGATAGGCAAGTTATTAATAGCCTTAAGAAGGATGGTGTATGCGTCACCTCCCTTGAAAGATTGAATATTTTGAATAGCGATCGCCTGCTAGAGTCAGCAAAACAGGCCATGGTTTCCCTACCTTCAACCCTATCCCCCGATCTCACTAAGAAGTGGTACATAGGTAACCATGCCAATCAAATTGGCAGTGCTTCGATCGCCACTGACCATCCTGATATCTATCTATGGGGGCTTCAGCAAAAATTACTCACCCTGGTTACCCACTACATTTACCAGCCGATCACCTATTTGTCAGTAAATTTGCGCCGTGACATAGTCAATGGTCAACAGGTCGGCACCCGCGTTTGGCACCGAGACGGAGAAGACCATCGCATGCTCAAGATCATTATTTATCTGAATGATACGGATCAAGATGGAGGACCCTTTGAATATATTCCCAAGGCCATGACTCCTGGGCAGGAGGTCTTGAGCTCTAGCGCATCCCTGATGGATGATGAGATGGCAAAGTTGGTCCCTAAGCAGTTGTGGAAAGCTTGTCCAGGATCGGCGGGCACCGTCATCTTTGCTGATACTGCAGCGGTATGGCACCATGGCAAGGTACCCCAGCAAGACCGGTATAGTTTGTTCTTTACCTACACCTCCCGACGCCCCCGGTGGATTGAACCCTACTTAGGAAATTTCAAGCCAGAGAACGCCCAACGGCTACTTGCTCCCCTATCTTTGAGACAAAGACGTTATGTGTTGTGGGACTCCTAAATTTACATCAACATTTACATCAACCTGAGTTCGGCAGCTACAACCCTTTTGGGGAGAGAGCTTGGATCTCCTGGTCTGGTCTGGGCAAGGAGGATTTATCAGAATGGCGGTATTACGGCGCTAGATGCTGATGGGGGGTAATGCTTTCCGGAACGGAACCGCCATTAGTCAGTAATTGAGTCCCCTGCCTGAGGTCATATTAAATATTGTTGCTTTTTGGAGCAAACGTGAGGTTCTACCTATAGACTTCCCAGCTATTTGCTGCAGTCAACTCTGGTTAATCTGCCCATAATCGGGTACACTCCGGAACAGTGTGGTGTGATGCGTTCAAAGGAATCCATGTGGATGCAAAGTTTTTAGCATCAAGACGATTGAGTTTAACCGGTAGGACTTTACTCTGGGCCTTGGCTATTGGTGCTACCTGTACCGCTATTATGGCCGACCTATCTTGGGGTAATTCTTTCTCTCTATCCGCCTCCCTTACCCTGCCCCTGGGGCTAGCTGCCCTTGCTACGGGCTTACTGGGATCTTGGATAGTGCCTCTGTTAAAAGCTTTGAAAACTGGCCAGTTTATCCGTCAGGAGGGCCCCCAGGGTCACCTGAAAAAAGCCGGGACTCCTACTATGGGAGGGATTTTCTTTATTCCTGTAGCGCTGCTTCTGACTTTACTTAGCACAGGGTTTTCTGCCACAACCGTCGCCCTCACCCTGCTAACCTTGACCTACGCCGCCATTGGTTGGTTGGACGATTGGCAGGTGCTGCGGCAGCGCTCTAACCGTGGCATCTCTCCTCGTACTAAGTTGGGTTTACAGATTGCTGGAGCGATTCTCTTTTGCCTCTGGATGCTAGGCACCCAACCCGTTAGTCTGACCACCATTGCTTTGCCCTTTGGTCTGACCTTGCCCCTTGGACTTTTGTTCTGGCCCCTGGCTGGCTTTGTTTTAGTAGCCGAAAGCAATGCCACTAACCTCACCGATGGTCTTGATGGGTTGATGGGAGGCACTGGAGCGATCGCATTCCTAGGGATGGCCCTGGTTGTGGGGCCTGACCAACCTGAATTGATGGTCTTTTGCGCCGCCATGGCCGGGGCCTGTCTGGGCTTTTTGGGCCATAATCGTAATCCTGCCCGGGTGTTTATGGGAGATACTGGATCCCTGGCCTTAGGAGCTGCCCTGGCAGGGGTGGGGCTCCTCAGTGGTCACCTTTTCGCCCTGTTGATCGTTACCTTCCTATTTTTCGCGGAAACCCTCTCCGTGATTATTCAAGTCAGTTATTTCAAGGCCACTAAAGGGCCAGATGGGGTGGGTAAGCGGTTCTTTAAGATGGCTCCCCTCCATCACCATCTAGAACTTTGCGGGTGGCCTGAGATCCAGGTAGTGGCGATCGCCTATGGGGTAACCGCCTTACTAATCGGATTAGCCTTTAGTCTGGTCCATATCTAACCCTCTGGATAGGCAAGTTGTGAGCCAACCAAGTCTTCATCCCTTGGGACAGGCGCCTAATCGGTGGTGGGTTAACCAAACCCAAGCCGACTTGAGTCGTCCATCACTGCCGCCACGGTTGATCGATGTGGTGACTGAGACCAAGCAATTACGCCTGGACCTGAACCGTTCCGCCTGCCTAGTGATTGACATGCAGAACGACTTTTGTCATTCTGCCGGTTGGCTAGCCAGCATTGGGGTTGACATTACCCCGGCTCGTAACCCCATCGTCCCTTTGCAGAAGCTCCTGCCGTCCTTGCGTCAGCTTGGTGTACCCATTCTTTGGGTCAATTGGGGCAACCGACCGGACTTACTGAATATCAGCCCGGCCCTGCGCCATGTTTATAACCCCACTGGTACCGGGGTTGGATTGGCCGATTGCCTCCCCAGTAGTAACGCCCCTGTACTTACTAAGGGTAGTTGGGGTGCGGCAGTCGTGGAGGAATTGGTGATGGATCCCCTGGACATCTGGGTGGATAAATACCGCATGAGCGGTTTCTGGGATACCCCCCTGGATAGTATTCTGCGTAACCTGGGAAAAACCACCCTGTTTTTTGCCGGTGTCAATATCGATCAATGTGTAATGGCCACCCTGCAGGATGCTAATTTCTTAGGCTATGACTGTCTGCTGCTAAGGGATTGCAGCGCTACCACCTCTCCAGACTATTGCCTGCAGGCCACCTTCTACAACGTTAACCAATGCTTTGGTTTTGTCCTGAGCTCTGCAGGGTTGCTCGAGGCTCTACCAGGGATAGGCTAATGCCGATGCTCAGCCGCTTCCCAGTCCCTACCCCGTTATGCATCCCTAGGATTATAAATCCAGATTGATGTAGCCCATTTTTACTAATTTGTTTTACCCTTGGGCAGATAGGATTTTCCTGACCAGGATGTGCATTTACCCTTACAGCCTAAGCAAGGGATTTACCCCCTATCCAGACTAAGATATCCAGGTTTTATAACCATTTTCAGGCCATGACCTTACCTCGCCCCGCAGACTCATTAACTGACCCTGACACCGGCGCTGGTGTGCGCCAGACACCAGCGGTTCCAATTTCCGTATATCGAGAGATCGCCACAGAACTCAAGGCTACCCAAGCTCTGGTGGATTCCCTCAATCACCAAAATCAGCGCTTAGATCGAGAGAATCAGCTATTGCGCCAGGAGATCCTGAAATTTACTGAGGCGGCAGCTAACCTTAAGGTTATGGCGGATACGACTCAGGGGATAGCGGTAGCCCCTAGTAGCGGGGGCGAGGTGAGGCAGCAGGCTTACTCCGAAATCGCCTCAAACGAACCATCGTTCCTTCCGCGTTCTCGCCCAAGCCATAAATTATCCCAGCAGCCAGGCTCTCTAACCACTTCCCTACCCCTGGAACGGGATAATTCCCTGGCTACCCCGGGAGTAGAAGACTTCAATGCTGCTAAGGCTGACCCCTACCCCGAGTCGGTGGTTTACTCTGGCGGCTCCATAGCGATCTCCGGATTGGCTAGCCAGGTTACTAAACTGTTCAAACCTCAAACCCAAAACCCTCCTAAACCCAACGTTAAGGCTAAGCGTAAGCCCTCCACACCACCGCGGCCCAAACCCCAGCCCACTTCACCGGTACTCTATACCGAACAGCCCATCCCATCCAGTAGAGCCTACCAGAGTGGTGCTAGAGCCCCTGAGCTGAGTGGCCTATGGCTAGCCACCACCATTCTTCTGGTGGTGGTCAGTGCCTTTGGAGCCGGTTTCTTAGTAATGAAACCCCTGCTAAACAATAGCCGTTAGGGCTATTAGCTAAGCTCTTCAGCATTTCTCCCCTGGGTCACTGTAGCCGTGAATACAGTATTTTAAGGGTGAAGATCGATAAACATAGGGCTGCTGAGGTAGGTAAGGAAACCCAATTCGTTCTGTTGATGCAATTGGAAGAACCATGACTATGGTTATTCCTAGATAGCGGATTTCCTCAGGCTTACTCAGTAACTCCCATGAAACCCAAGTTAGGTTGAAGTTATGAAAAAGATAGAAGCCATTATTCGTCCGTTCAAACTCGATGAAGTCAAAATTGCCCTGGTGAATGCGGGTATTGTCGGCATGACCGTTTCTGAAGTACGGGGTTTTGGCCGCCAAAAAGGTCAGACGGAGCGTTATCGGGGTTCTGAGTACACCGTTGAGTTTTTGCAGAAACTTAAGGTGGAAATCGTAGTGGACGATGCCCAGGTTGACACGGTGGTGGATCGGATTATCTCCGCCTCTCGCACCGGAGAAATTGGGGACGGTAAGATTTTCGTCAGCCCCGTCAACGAAATCATTCGTATCCGGACTGGGGAGAAAAACACCGAGGCGGTTTAGGGTCTTGCGGTATCTAGAGGTTGTTGTTGAGGCCTAGGTCTGCTGAGGCTAACTCGGCAAAGCTATGGACTTAACCCCTGGCAACAGCCTCTAAGCCTGGCCCCAGGGATAAGAACTTGGTATATCTCTTCACGAGTATGCTCGTCCTCTGTGCTATATCCTTAAAAGTTGTAGGTTTGGCCAGAAAGCTTAGGGCGGGACGGATCAGTGAATTTATGTCTCGTAACTGACAAGATTGTCCCGTGTTACGAGGCACGAAAAGTTAAAACTGGCTCATGTTCTAGCTTACCTCTGCCCGCCTGTAGATAGCTACGGCTTTGTTAAACGACTAACTTCCTACGGGATGTCCATGGCGTATTTATGGACCTAACTTCAGTCCTACCCACCGCTTTAATTACCTGGCGCGAGGGGGTAGAAGCCGCCCTGGTGGTCGGTATTGTCATGGCTTGTTTAAAGCAGGCTCGTCGTCAAACTCTCTATCCCTGGGTTTATCTGGGGGTGTTTGCCGGTTTGATCGGTAGTATCACGGTGGGTCTGGCCCTAGCCCTGGGCTTACAGCAGGTCCATCGGGCATTGCCCCATCTACAGGCAGTGGTTACTCCCCTATTGAATATGCTGTTTGGTACCCTTGCCATTGTCATGTTGAGTTGGATGCTGGTCTGGATGACTCGTCAGGCTCGCAGTTTGAAGGGGGATCTGGAGGGTAGGGTAGGGTCTGTGCTCGAGGACCAAGAGAGCGCTGGTTGGAGTCTCTTCAGTCTGGTATGTGTGGCTATTCTGAGAGAGGGGTTTGAGACGGTTCTGTTTGTGTTTACTAACCTAGAGACTACCCTGGGTGCCTTTGTGGGTGCCCTGACTGGGCTGCTTGGGGCTGTTTTGGTGGGTTTGGCTCTGTTTCGCTGGGGTATAGCTATCAATCTGAAACAATTTTTCCAGGTTATGGGGATACTGTTGCTGCTGATCGTGGCGGGTTTGGTGTTATCGGTGTTTAAGCATCTAGACGCTGGCCTGGCCGCCCTGAGTCAGATTGATGGCCGCTACAGTGATCTGTGTATGTTCCGAAGTTCCTGTGTGTTGGGTCCCTTGATTTGGGATACCAGTGGGTTTTTACCGGAGCGCCAGTTTCCCGGTATCTTGCTGAAGACTTTGCTGGGATACCGTGATCATCTGTATTTATTGCAGGCAATCGCATACCTGGGATTTTGGCTAATCGTGGGGGGGAATTACTTCCGCAGTCTCAACCCCCTACCTCCAGGCAAATCGCTGTCAGCCCAGGAATGAGCCCCCGCAATGACTCTGGCTCCTATGGGTCAACGCCTTCACAGTTACCAATACTGACCCACTGACCGCTGAGTTGCCCATCTGGCCCCTGGTACCATTCCTTCTTCCAGATTGGTGCCCGGTGCTTAAGGTTATCAATCGCGAATTGGCAGGCACGAAAGGCCTCAGACCGATGGGGGGAGCCCACCGCCACCAGAACACTGATCTCCCCTACCTGTAACTTACCGATACGATGGTGAATCACCACCCGCCCTACCCCAGGCCAGCGCTGCTCAATCTCTCTGGTAATCTGCCCAAAGACCTGCAGTGCCATGGGCTCATAGGCTTGATATTCCAGGGCTACGACAGTTTGACCAGCGGTCTGGTTGCGGACCATGCCACTCATGATTACCATGGCCCCGTTGGCAGGCTCATCCGCTAACGGGTAAATCGTTTCCAAACTTAAGGGGGCAAAGGCAATGCGGAAATAGTGCTGAATTGTCTCCGCTCTGTTAACAACAGTAACCACAGTAGGTAGGTTTCAAATCTGTGATTTTTTACCTTAGCATATTGAAAGACTCCTGGTCGCCTTCTGTGATTTCCCTCCAGCAATTCTCATTTTCAAGCACAGGCCCTCTCAAGCCCTGGCGCAAAGAGGCTTTGACAATTGCTAGATTTTTTGCAGCAATTCTGACTTTAAGCCCCCCGTACTATGGCTGTAGCCATTTAGCTCAGGACACCGAGCTAAGCTGTGGATCTCAGCCCCTAGCCAATGGTGTAATAACCTTGTCCTAACCTAGCCATTCAACGGATTTCCTGCTTAACCTCGGTCTTGGGACCTAACTGTAGGGTGGTGTCGCCGTTAGGGTGATGCCTAGGGCGTCACCGGTTCTTTATGCTCAAACTTGAGCTTGGACCGTTTGAAGGGTTCAGGGATATTTACCGGGTAGTTACCAGTAAAGCAGGCGGAACAAAAGCTATTGGGTTCCTGCTCAGTGGCTTTGAGCATCCCCTCCCAGCTCAGATATCCGAGGGAATCTACATTAATTTGCCGGGCGATTTCTGCGTTAGACAGGGCGGCGGCGATCAGTTGATCCTGGCTATCGGTGTCAATTCCATAAAAGCAGGGGTGGGTGACCGGTGGTGAGGAAATGCGCATATGAACCTCCGTGGCACCGGCATCCCGTAGGGTCTGCACAATTTTGCGACTGGTGGTGCCCCGCACGATGGAGTCATCCACGATCAGGATCCGCTTACCCGCCAGTACATCCTTAAGGGGATTTAGTTTAATGCGAATCCCCACTTCTCGCATAGATTGGGTGGGTTGGATAAAGGTACGCCCGACGTAGCGGTTTTTAATCAGACCTTCGGCGTAGGGGATGCCCGATTCCTGGGAAAAGCCAATCGCTGCGGGCACCCCTGAATCGGGTACCGCCATAATCAGATCCACGGTGGCCGGAGCCTCGCGGGCTAATTGGTGACCCAGACGACGGCGATAGCTGTAGAGACTTTCCTGGTTAACGATGCTGTCGGGGCGAGAGAAATAAATCATCTCAAAGATACACAACTTGCGCGGGGTGGGAGCGGCCCACTGGTGGCTGCTGAGCCCCTGGTCCGTAATCCAGAGCAACTCCCCTGGTTGAATATCCCGCAGATAGGTGGCGCCAATGATATCCAGGGCACAGGTTTCTGAGGCCAGGACGTAGGCGGCCGCCCCCCCCAGCTGCTCTGGCAGCGGCCCCAAGACCCCCAGCACCAGGGGACGAATACCCTGGTGATCCCGCGTAGCCATCAGCCCCTCTGGGGTGCCAATGACTAAACTAAAGGCCCCCTGGCAGCGGTTAAAGGCCTGGTGGGCCGCCGCTATCCAGTCATTACCGTCGTTCACCGCCTCCGCCAGGGCGAAGGCGATCATCTCGGAATCGGTGCTGGTGTTTAGATCATGGTGACGCTGCAGCAACTCTTCTCGTAAATCGGAGGCGTTCACCAGGTTGCCATTGTGGGCTAGGGCCAGGTTACCCAGGCGGGTAGGCACGATAGCCGGTTGGGCATTGCAGACATGACTGGATCCAGTGGTGGAGTAGCGGTTATGACCCACCGCCATCTGCCCTGGTAGGGATTGCAAAATTTGATCATCAAACACTTGGGAAACCAGCCCCATATGCTTGTAGCAGTGGCTCTGTCCCTGATCAAAAGTAGCGATACCAGCGGATTCCTGGCCCCGGTGCTGCAGGGCAAATAGGCCAAAGTAGGCCAGACGGGCCACCTCTTCGCCGGGGGCATAGACGCCAAAAATACCGCAGGCTTCCTCTGGCTTGTCAGGATCGGTTGACCTACCCATCGGCAGGAGGGATAGGACGGAGGCGGGGGGAGCGGGGAAGGTCATCGGCGTTGCCAGTAGGGTCAGGAGCAGACAGGGGAGGAGGGCGATCAGGCTGCTACGATTGGAGCCACGGCAATGGTTACCGGCTTTCCCCCCTATCCACCTACCATCATAGGATGGTAGTCCTCAAAAACCTACGGCAACCCCTTACCCAGGGCTGGAGTCATCAGTCTCTAAATCGTCATTACGGGGCTGGTGAGGTTGACGGCGCAGATCCTGGGCCCGTAGGTAGAGATCGACCCACTGGGACTTAACCTGTTTCGACTTCAGGGCTAGCCCCTGGGCAATCTCCTCCAGGGACTGGCCCCGACGAGCGGCCTCTACAATTCGCCGCTGATCTCCACTCAGCCCCTGCCAGAACTGCTGCCACTGGCTCGGGGTGAGGCCAAAGTTATGATCCCGTAGGGAGGTTTTCAGCCAATCCATCACCAGGCTCGGTTGTTCCTTCAGGGCGAAGATCTTCAGGGCGTGGTAGGTGACCTGTTCCCTGAGGCGGTAAACCTTTTTAACCGGCAGGTCTAACCGCTGGGCAATGTCCTCCGGGGTTAGTCCCTGCAGGTGCAGCTCTAGCCACCGTACCGCCCCCTCCCCCAGGTGGCGGTGCAGGTGAGCCACCAGGGCGCTCTTCACCTGGGCCCGTTGACTGCGCTGGTCTAACTGGCTTTGCTCCTGGTGGTAGCGATGCCAGGCCTCCCCATCCAGCCTGCTGAGGGACTCCTCTCCGTTTGTCGCGGTGACGTCCTCCGAGAGGATCTGCACCAACTCCCCGGTGGGTACCTGGGTCATGCCGCCCCGTTGACTGCGCCGTAGGTGGTTTAGAAGCCGGTAAAGAATCAAGGGCTGGTTCCGTACCGATCGCAGGCAGTACTCCTCCAGGCTAGCTAGCAGCAGCAGATTACGCAGGCGGGGATTGTCGGTGCAGGTGGCAATAGAGGTTATCTCCTGGGCCAGGTGGCGATCGCTCTGGATCATCTCCTGCACCACCTCCTGCACCACCTCCACCACCGTGCGGCTGCGATCGCGGCTTAGGGCCACCCAGGTATCGACTTTTTGGCGAATCAGGAACACCCCGCTCAACCGCTTCACCAGCCGTTGATAGCCCTGCTCTGGGCTAACCTGCCAGTAGCGTTCTAAAAACAATCGGTAGCGGTACTCCATACCTTGGCGAGCCAGGGCCCACTGCTCCGGAGCTAAGTCCTCAAAGCGATCCGGGGGCACCCCCAGCAGCCAGCCCACCAAACTCCGGTATAGCCCCTCCGGTTGGTCAGGTCGATCCTGGCGTAATCGCCCTAACCACTCCTGCATCAGTTGATCGGCCCTGGTCATGGTGGTTTAGATCCTCACCCCTGCTGCTACTGCCCTGGCCCTAGCCCATGAGAGCCTATCAACTCCATTCTTCAATTTCACCCCCACGGGTAATATATCTTTCCTCATAGAAGGCACTCTATAGGAGTCAACGGAAACCACATTCTACCGCCTGACAACCGAGCTGTTGCCATTCGGAGAGGTGACTCGGTTGACCTAAACCCCATGAGGAAAAACCATGTCTATGGTATTAGCTGCCCAACCCCCGCTGTTTACTGACACTGAAACCCGCTCGACCCACGTTTTGGGGCCAGTTTTCTTTGAGCTTTGCAATCTGCGGATTGAAGCCTCTACGGCGCCAGCGGTACCCCCCAGCGTGATTGCCCCGAGCAATTCCCCCTATATTGTGGCCAGCGACGAAACCTTTAGTGTTAGCGTTGATGTCCATTTTAATAGCACCCCCCTAACCCGCTTATTGCTGTGCCTGGGGATGAAGGTAGAAATTCAATTCGCCTTCGAGGGCGTAGGTGGTGGCGCTAAGGAAACCGATGTCTCTGAGTACGTCGTCACCGTCAAGGATGATTTTGACTACACCATCACCTGGACGGGCACCCCGGCTAGCTTGGAACTCACCCAGGGGCTCTACGCAATCGCAGAGATCGCGAGTGTCAGCGCCCACCAACACCCCTGCTCCCAGGAAGTGTTAGGTTACGGCTACATGGCTGCTCGCCTACTGTAGGTTTACCCAGCCTAGGTCGGCACCTGTCTCTACGCTGACGGGGAACGCGCTAAGATGAAATCCACAGTATCCCTTGCCCGGGTACCTGCATCAATACTGACCTGCTCTGCTTGCCCCCTATGACCAGTACCCCCCGCCAGTACCACATCACCACCTTCGGCTGCCAGATGAATAAGGCCGACTCGGAGCGCATGGCGGGGGTTTTAGACACCATGGGCCTGACCTGGACCGATGACCCCTACCAGGCGGATGTGGTGCTTTACAACACCTGCACCATCCGCGACAACGCCGAGCAAAAGGTCTACTCCTACCTGGGGCGCCAGGCCAAGCGTAAGCAGGAGCGCCCCGACCTCACCCTGGTGGTGGCGGGCTGTGTGGCCCAACAGGAGGGAGAGGCCCTGCTGCGGCGGGTGCCGGAGTTGGATTTGGTGATGGGGCCCCAGCATGCCAACCGGCTCCAGGATCTTCTAGAACAGGTGTTTGCCGGTAACCAGGTGGTGGCCACCGAGGCCATTGACATCATGGAGGACATCACCAAACCCCGGCGGGACAGTGACGTGACCGCCTGGGTGAACGTCATCTACGGTTGCAATGAGCGCTGTACCTACTGTGTGGTGCCGGGGGTACGGGGGGTGGAGCAGTCCCGATCGCCCGATGCCATCCGCGCCGAAATTGAGGAACTGGGCCGCCAGGGCTTTCGGGAGGTCACCCTGCTGGGGCAAAACATCGATGCCTACGGTCGGGACCTGCCCGGCAGCACCAGGGATGGGCGGCACCAGCACACCTTCACCGATCTGCTCTACCATATCCACGATGTTCCCGGCATTGAGCGACTGCGCTTTGCCACCAGCCATCCCCGCTACTTCACCGAGCGGCTCATCCGGGCCTGTGCCGAGTTGCCCAAGGTCTGCGAACATTTCCACATTCCCTTCCAATCCGGGGATAACGACATTCTCAAGGCCATGGCCCGGGGGTACACCCGGGAACGGTACTGCCGCATCATTGACACCCTGCGGCAGTACATGCCCGATGCCGCCCTGAGCGCCGATGCCATTGTCGGCTTCCCCGGCGAAACCGAGGCCCAATTCCAGCGCACCCTCGATCTGGTGGACAGCCTTGGCTTCGACCAACTCAACACCGCCGCCTATTCCCCCCGGCCCGGCACCCCCGCCGCCCGCTGGCCTGACCAGGTGCCGGAGGAGGTCAAGGCCGATCGCTTACAACGCCTCAACCACCTGGTGGCCAGCCGGGCCAGCGATCGCTCCCAACGCTACCAGGGCCGGATTGAAAGCGTTTTAGTGGAGGCCACCAACCCCAAGGACCCCACCCAGGTGATGGGCCGCACCCGGGGCAACCGCCTCACCTTTTTCCCCGGCGACCTGGCCACCCTGAAGGGACATCAGGTGCCGGTTAAGATTACCGAAGTCCGCCCCTTTAGCCTCACCGGAGAGCGCTATACTGCCCCCAGTCAGGCTGGCATGGCCCTGGCTAGCACCCTGTAGCGGCAGGCCCCTGCCCTGGAGCTAGGCTGCTAAGTACACACAAGTGTTTGGCTGGTAGGCTTGCTCTCAAAGGCCCCCTAAATCCCCTAGCCTGGAGCTGGTGATGAAATTTGGTGTAATTGTGTTCCCCGGTGCCAACTGCGATCGCGACGTGGCCTACGTCACCCGTGACCTGCTGGGTCAACCCACCCGCATGGTCTGGCACGACGATAGCGACCTCGACGACCTGGATGTGGTGGTGGTGCCCGGCGGCTTTAGCTACGGGGATTATCTGCGCTGTGGGGCGATCGCCCGGTTTTCCCCAGCGGTACGGGCCACCCTGGCCCATGCCCAGCGGGGCAAGCTGGTGATTGGCATCTGCAACGGCTTCCAGATTTTGACCGAAGCCGGGCTACTACCCGGGGCCCTGGTGCGGAATCGGGGTATGCAGTTTATCTGCGATCGGGTCAGCCTCAGGGTGGAGCGGGCCGACCTACCCTGGACCCAGGGCTACCGACCTGAGCAGGTGATTACCCTACCGATTGCCCATGGGGAGGGCTGCTACTACGCCGATGCCCAAACCCTGGCAACGTTAGAAGATCAGGGCCAGGTGGTGTTGCGCTACTGTAGCCCCACCGGCGAGCTCGAACCCGGGGCTAACCCCAACGGTTCCCTCAACCATATCGCCGGCATCTGCAACCGTCAGGGTAATGTATTAGGGCTCATGCCCCACCCGGAGCGGGCCGCCGATGCCCTGCTGGGTAGCCTGGAGGGCTTACCGATGCTGGCCGGTTTATTGACGGGGCAAGCCACCGGGGTCAACCTGTAACACCAGGTAGCGCTGGTCAAACCGCAACCATCCCTGATCCTTGAGATCCTTCAAGAGGCGAGTAATGGTCACCCGGGTGGTGCCAACGGCGGTGGCCAGCTGGTAGTGGGTCAGCTTCAGGGGAATGCGCACCCCCTGGGGCTCCACCTGGCCAAAGTCCTGGGCTAGCATCAACAGGAACTGTTGCAGCCGATCCGTCACCAAACGCTTACCGGCCAGGGCTAACCAGGCCTCGGTTTGCTGCAACCGCAGGGTGAGGTGACGGTAAATACCCGCCATCAACACTGGCGAGGCGTCAATGTCTGCCATGGGCAGGGCCAGCACGTCCACATGAGTTAGGGCCGTGGCCCAGTAGGGATGGACCACGGTCAGAGGTAAGCCCAGGGGCATGGAGGGACCGGCCAGCCCTAGCAGGGTTTCACCGCCATCGGGCTGAATGGTAAATAGTTGCACAATGCCGCGGCAGACGATCAGCACCTGATCACCCTGCAATGGGATGGTCTGGCCCATGGCGTAGGGCAACAGGGCCCGATCTCGGTAGAGCTGCTCTAGGAGGTCAATAAAGGTTTGATGGGGGTAGCCAGTCCGGTCAAGGAAGCTAGAGACAGAGGTAACCACGGCCACAGGTATATCTAGAAGGGATTGAACAAGCAATCGGGGCATTAGACCCGTGACACCAACCTGTAACCGGCGCCCCTTAATGGACGAACGGGGTGAAGCAAGTCCTACCTAGCCTGATTAAGCGTTCTGGGTCGCTTGCTTAAACGGAAACAGCAACGATAAAAGTCTTGGCGTCAGCCGAGCCAAAGGGTTTGTCCAAATGCCCCATATCCCTATGGTGCCGGGCATAAATTAAGAAAACCTGCTCTTCAGGTTAAGAACCAGACAAGGGCTTATGAAGTTTTGTTATGTTCTACACCGGAAAAGCGGAGAGTTTGTAATTTAGAACACCGCTATCTCACCCTACCCTGGAAAGCTAAAGCCTTAGCCAGCGGACCTTAGCGTTGAGAAACCATGATTTCCCCTTGGGTGAGCTGGGTGAGGCGGTTAGCTAGAAAATCCTCTAGGGTTTCCAAGGCTTTGCTAAAGCCCTGGATCCCCTCCTCGAGTTTTTCTGAGGCCATGCGATCGCGGCTATGCAGAGACCGAAAGGTGGCTTCATCCATGGTCATAGGTTCGATAGCTATGGACGAGGCTTGACTGCAATCCAGGCGCCGGGGCAGATCCCCCTGGGTAGCCTCCAACTGGGCTAGCAACTGGGGGGAAATGGTGAGTAGATCACAGCCAGCCAGTTCGGTAATTTCGCCGATGTTGCGGAAGCTGGCCCCCATCACCTCGGTGGAATAGCCAAACTTCTTATAGTAGTTATAAATCTGGGTCACGGAGACCACGCCTGGGTCCTCCTGGGGAGGGTAATCCTCCCGGCCAGTATCCTTTTTGTACCAATCCAAAATCCGTCCTACGAAGGGGGAAATCAGGGTTACACCGGCTTCGGCACAGGCGATCGCCTGGTGGAGACCAAACAGCAGGGTAAGGTTGCAGTGGATGCCCTCCCTTTCCAGCACCGCTGCAGCCCTAATCCCCTCCCAGGTGGAGGCAATCTTAATCAGCACCCGCTCGGGGGAAACGCCCATCTGCCGGTACTGGTGGATCAGCTGGCGAGCCGTGGCGATGGTGGCCTCGGTGTCGTAGGAGAGGCGGGCATCCACCTCGGTGGAGACCCGACCTGGGACAATTTGTAGAATTTTATGGCCAAAGGCCACTGCTAGGCGATTAAAGGCCAGGTTAGCGATCTCTTTTTGACTGGCAGCGGGGCCGGCATCAGCCTTAGCCTGAAGCAGGGTTTCGTCTACAATACTCTGGTACTGGGGCATCTGAGCCGCCGCCGTAATCAAGGAGGGGTTAGTGGTAGCGTCCTGGGGGGTAAATTTCTCAATCGCCTGCAGGTCACCGGTATCAGCAACCACCACCGTCATTTGTCGCAGTTGCGCTAAGAGACTGGCCATAGATTTCTCCTAAGAGCTGGAGGGGGCTTCGATCAGTTAGCTCTATTTTAATCAGGGGATAGGCGTAGCATATTAACCTGGTATTAAGTCTGCCCTGGCATTGAGCCCCCTCGGAGGAACCGAGCCCTTGAGGGTCATCTGCCGACGGGGAAGCCTCTTCCACCGAAATTTAATATAATGACTCCATCATCTCTAGTCCGAAAGTCCGAAACCAGGACTCTAAATCCCATTTTTCTTGAGGGATACCCGTTGCTATGCTGCTAAAATCTACCACCCGTCATGTTCACATTTACACCGCCGTCGTTGAAAACAACGAGTTGGTGCCCAGGGAGGACCGCCTTACCCTCGATATTGACCCCGACAACGAGTTTAATTGGCCGGAGGAGGCTGTGCAGGCCGTTTACCGTGAGTTTGACCGGTTGGTTGATGCCGCTGCTGGAGAAGACCTGACGGACTACAACCTGCGCCGCATCGGATCGGATCTGGAACATTTTATTAAGCAATTGCTGCAAAGCGGGGCGATTAGTTACAACCTCAAGAGCCGCGCCCTGAACTATAGTATGGGCTTACCCCAGGTGGTAGGGAAGCCCTAGGCACTGAATAGAGAGTCAGTTGCTCCCGGGCTGTGGCCGACACCCCCCGGTTGGCGGTCCTAGGGTAAGGCTATATAGCTCTTTATTAGTAGCTTGGCGATAGTGATCCAGTGCTCCAATCCGACCTGTCGAGCTGCTAACCAGCTACCGGTAAGTCGTTGTCAAACCTGTAAAACTCCCCTACTGTATCGTTTTCTGGTGGCGGACAGTGCCTTCCCTCTGCAGGTATCCCCAGGCACCATCGTCGCCGATCGCTACCAGGTTTGGCAGCACCCCATTTGGCTTGATCTCCAACCCGAGGTGGATCTGCCTCCACTCTACGAGGTCCCAGCCTGTGCCCTACCTTACCTGCGGCTGGCTGAGCTGGCTCAACACCTGCCTCGCCCCTACACCTACCTGTCCCCCCTAGCCAGTGGCCTTCCCCATCCCGTCCTGTTGCTGGAGAGAGGGGCACTGGGGGTGGTTGATCAGGCCGATGGTACCCTGCGGTGTGTTCCCCTCCCCTCCCTGCAGGAGGTTTGGGGCCAGGGTACTCCCCTGCAACAACTTAACTGGCTCCGACAAATCGCCCACCTTTGGCCCCACCTACGGGAGCAGCGGGTGGCTGAGACCCTACTGCAGCCCGACTGTTTGAGGGTTGATCAGGCCTTGCTACGGCTTGCCCACCTCAAGGTTGATGGGGACAGCAGCAATCCCTCCAGCCTGGCCAGGCTGGGACAAGTCTGGCCAGGCCTCGCGAAAGTCGCCCACCCCGCCGTCGCCCCTTACCTGACCTGGTTAGCTCTGGCCCTCCAGGAGGGGACGATCACCAGCCCCACTGCCCTGCTGGCGGAATTGGAACGGGCCATCCAAACCCTGGGGCAAGGACTGGCGGTGACGATTGACTGGGCCGCCGCCACTGATCAAGGGCCCAGTCGCGATCGCAACGAAGATGCCTGCTACCCCCCGGAGCCCGAAGCCTTCAGGCTTCTCTCCAGACCTGGTAGCAGCCCTAGCCCGGCTCCCTTAATGATGGTTTGCGACGGTATTGGTGGCCACGAACAAGGGAATGTCGCCTCTCAAACCGCCATTCAGGTGCTGCGAGACAGTTTGGCCTCTCTAACCCAGCCCGGCGACCTAGCTCCGGGTGCGATCGCTGACAAAATTCACAGGGCGATCCTAGAGGCAAACAATGTCATTACCCAGCGTAATAACGAGGAGCAGCGATCGTCCCGGGCCCGCATGGGCACCACCCTGGTGCTGGCCCTGGTGCACAGTCCCTACCTGTTTGTCGCCCATGTGGGAGACAGTCGCGCCTACCGCCTCAGCGCCCGCACGGGCTACCAAATCACCATGGACGACGACATCGCCTCCCGGGAAAGTCAACAGGGCTACACCTTTCAACCGGAAGCTGCCCAACTGCCCAGCGGCGGCGCCCTGGTTCAAGCCTTGGGAATCAACGATGCCGCCTACCTCTACCCCACCATCCAATACCTGCTGCTGGATGATCCCTGTGTTCTCCTCCTCTGCTCCGATGGCCTGAGTGATTACGACCGGGTGGATTTACTCTGGCGATCGGCCGTCCAATCCTGGCCCCACCAATCCCTGGCGGCGATCGGTCAGACCCTGATCGAGCAAGCTAATCGCCTCAATGGCCACGACAATGTCAGCGTGGCCTTGATGGGGCTGCAGCCCCAACTCCTGACTCCGACCACCTTACCCGCCGGCCCACTGGTCCGCCCAACCGATCCGTCATCGCCGGTGCCCCCCCCCGTTTCCGAGCGGCCTCAGCCCCGGACCCGAGACCTTTGGCCAGTCTGGCTTGGGGGGGGCTTGGTGGCAACTCTGCTGGGGGGGGCGGGGGCCCTTTGGTGGCAGCAATACCAAAACCATCTTCAGGTCCTGCCCTGGGCAGCCCCTATGGTTACCACCTCCAACGGGATCAGGGGTGAGCCCCTATTCCAGTTAGCCGAGGAAATAGTGGTCCAGGTACCCCTGGGGTCTCTGTGGCAGGTGCGAGCCGCTGCCCCACCAGGGTTGGGCCTAACCGCTAGTCCCAATTCAACCCAATCCCCTGGGGCAACTCCTGAACCCGTCATACCCGTGGGTAGCATTGTTAGGGTGATGAGGGTACAAACCCAAGCCGATCAAAGCCGTTGGCTAGCCCTGCAGATTTGCTCTATTCCCGCCGGGGCGGATCTGGATCAGGCACCCCGAGAAACTGACTCACCGGTGGCGATCGCCCCTCCCTCCATTGATTTAAAGCAACGATTAATTCAACCTGGTCAGCGAGGTTGGGTACGGGCCTACCACCTCTATCAAAGGGCCGACCTGCTGGACAGCGCCACGACTACCCAAGTGGGTAATTGTTTATCTGGTCTCTGATCGCTCCACCCTATCCCTATGGAACCCCACCCTGGCTTAACCCTCCGCATTGCCCTTGAGCGACTCACCCAGGCGCACTCGGACCATTACGCCATCTGGGTGGTTGACTGCCCCTTTCCAGAGGGCTATCGTCACCACGACCAGCGATGGACTGCAGCCATGGCCAATCTGTGGGAACGGTGGCAGGAATTTTTCTGCACTCGCCAACTGCCCCAGGTTCCCCATGGGGCTGCCACTGATGGGCATTTGGCCTATCCCCCCGCTGACCTGGTCAGTGGCGGGCAAAGTGGCCGACTAATGCAGGATTTGGGCATCGGACTATGGCACTGGCTATTTGACGGCCCCCTGGGCCAGACCCTGGATCATAGCCTGGGCCTGGCCCAGGGGCAGGATCGGCGCCTCCATCTCCAGTTAGACATTCGTCCCCCCGAGCTGATTGGTCTACCCTGGGAAATCATGCAATCCCAGCCCGGTCGCCCCGCGTTGTCCCTGGGGCCCCAGATCCTATTTAGCCGTACCACCAGCGCCGTGGATCCCCTATCTCCGGTGAGTCTGGCCCAGGGCCTTCAGGTGTTATTGGTGCTGGGTCAGGAGGAGGGAGCCCAGCATTCCAACCTACAATTGACCCAGGAGGCAGCCCTACTAAGGCAGGCCTTCCAGGACAGTACCTCCCGGTGCACCCCTAATCCTCTGCCCCCCTGTCGGGTGGAAACTCTGGTCCAACCCGATCTCTCCACCCTGGTAACCACCCTGGAGCGGGGCCAGTTCAACCTGTTTTTCTACGCTGGCCATGGGGTAACCGCTCCGGATGGCGGTCTGGTGCTGTTGCGGGCCGGGGTTAGCCTGAGCGGCCCCGAACTAGCCCAAGCCTTGGTGCGGGGAGGAGTGCAATTAGCGGTGTTGAACGCCTGCTGGGGGGCACGGCCCGATCACCAGGAACAGATTATTCCCCGCAGTAGCCTGGCGGAGGTGCTACTGCACCATGGGGTGCCGGCGGTGGTGGCGATGCGGGATGTCATCGCTGACCAAGAATCCCTGGATTTTATCGAGGTCCTGGCCCGGGGCCTGGCGGACCGCCAGCCCATCCCCGCCGCCCTGGCTCGAGCTCGACAGCACCTGCTGACGATCCATGGCTTTAACTCTCCAGCCTGGACCCTGCCCATTCTCTACCAGCATCCCCAGTCCTCAGGGGTGCTGCTGACCGCTGACCTGGCGGTGACCCAATTACCGACGGCCTTACCCCAGCCGGCCCAGGCGGTGGTGCGTTGTTTTGAAACTCCGAGTCAGATGTGGTGCCTCCAGAACGGGCAGTTACGGGTGGGCCGTTTACCCGATAATGACCTGGTGATGACGGAGGCTTGGGTCTCTAAGCACCACGCCGAGATTTTCTGGCGCCCGCCCCCAGGGACAGGGGCAGGGGAATACTACCTGCGGGACCTATCCCGCTATGGCACCTACTATTTCGATGGGCAGAGCTGGCGTCATCTGCACCAGCAGCAGGTTGCCCTGACCCTGGGTACCCCTCTACAATTTGGCAGTCGACAGGGGGAAATCATGGAATTTACCCTGGGAAATAGTCCTAAAACCATGCGGAATTGGTTCTGATGCCCGTGTAGTTCTATTTAGTTGGCTTGCCCTAATCCTGTACATTGACCCTTTGCCATGACTCAGCCCGCCCCCCCAGACCCCAGCGATGCCGCTGTCACCGATCTGTTGTCCCACCTGGTCAGCACCGATCCAGCCTATCCCTGGGATCCCACCGATCCCGGTGCCGAGGTCTATTGGCAACGGCTGGATGAACCCCTAGCCGCGTTGGCCTGGGACGATACTATTGACGCCAGCCTGGAGCTAGGCTGGTCAAACCTGGCTAACCCCCTTGCCCAGCGATGGCAGGTCAGGCAGCCCCAGGTAGCAGGACCAGACCCGATGGTCCTGGCAGGGCCATGGCAAGATTACCTACCTGCGGATCTGCTCGAAATTCTGGTTGCCACCGCCAAGGACCTGGTGCAGCGAGGGGAAACTCGTCTGGAGCAACTGGTCAGCTGCGTCAGTGCCATCCTACCGGCTTGGGACCAGCAGGACCTGGCGGTCCTAGCCCGTCCCCTGGCCTACTCCCTACGGGATGGTCAAGGCCCGGATTTAAACACCAACCAGCTATCGAATCAACCCTGGGAGCAACGATCGCCGGTGGAGCAGGCCCGTCTCAGTCTGGCGATCGCTGCCCAGGTTTTACAAGCTCTGGAGCAAGCCTAGCCACCGATACCGAGGCGGCCAGCCAGGGCCGGGGTAAGGGGCATAAGCACGGCCAGGGCCAGAAATAACCCCAACAGGCCCAGGGCGGCCCGGGCATCGTCGGGCTCGGTGATATCCTCCAGGCAGGGCCGTTCCAGGTTACGTTGCAGCACCAGGATCAGCACCGCCCAGTAGAGGGCGAGGGGATTAGCCAGGGACACCAGAGCCAGGATAATCAGGGTAATGATGGTGGTGCGGCCCGCGGTTTTACGTCCGTAGATCGCCTGCACGATCCGTCCCCCATCCAATTGCCCCGCCGGCATCAGGTTCAGAGCCGTAATCACCAGACCTAACCAGCCCAAGATAGTCAGGGGATGGACATCCACCAGAGGTTGCTGCAGGGCCTGCCCCAGCACCACCTTAGCTAGGGTACCCACCAGCACCGATCCCTGGAAAAACTCCGCCGGTAGCTGAAAGGCGCTGCCGGGGTGAGACAGAACCAGCCCCACCACCAGCATCACCAGGGAGACCAGCCCCCCCAGGGCCGGGCCGGCGAAGGCAATGTCAAACAGGGTTGATCGGTTCGGTAGGAGGGACTCGAATCGGGTCAAACTGCCAAAGCTGCCAATCTGCCAGGTGGGAATCAGAAAGGGAGGACTAAGGCGAATGCCATAGCGACGAGCCAGCAGCCAATGCCCCAACTCATGGGTGACCAGCACCACCAGCAGACCCACCAAAAAGGGGATAGTGGCCGGCCAGCGGGAGGGCTCCTGAACCAGATCGAACCCCTGGAGAATAGCACCGGCCTCCAGCCCTGTAAACACCGTAGCCAGGGCCAGCAGGGCGGCCAGGGCCCACTGGGTAGGAGTGGTCTTAGCTGGATCCATAGTGGCGGGCAAAACCACCACCGTAGGCCGTTGTTCCTGACTTTCCACCAAGAACAGGCGATAGCGATCTCCCAACCGTTCCGCCAGGGTCTGGGCTAGGCGAGCCTGGGTTGGTGCCGGTTGGCCCCGCAGGTTACCGCGAAAGATCGCCCCCTGATCGTAGGGAATGGTTTCGGTGCGAAAGTAAGTGTCAATACCGAAAATACCTTCGATCTGGGTTAGGTCTGCAGCGGGGATAGCCACCTTCTGGGGTTCAGGGGTTGGGGAAGGAGAACCTTTGTCTCCACCATCCTTAGCCTCGGCCACCGCCATAGTCTCCGGGCTGAGAGCTGGGGAACTGACCTCGGGATTGCTTTGGGCCAGGGTACGCAGACGCCGGCCCAGGTAAATATAGAGGCCGGTGGAGAGCAGCAGCAGCCCCAATACCCCGGCCAAGTTGAGGTACACCCCCAGGGTCACCAGGCCAAAAAATAACAACCAGGGGGTCATTAACACAACGGATTGTAGCCAGGCCAGAATACCCACGGTGCCGTAGGGTAAGGCCCGACGATAGCCCCAGACCAGGATGGCGATCGCCACCAATAAAATCAACCCAGTAGTAACCATGGTTTATAGCTCTATTCCAGCGTGGCCGCCAGTTGGCAACCTCGATTGATTAACTCGTAGTGATCAGTCTAACCTTGATAGGCCAGCTAGGAGAGCCTGATATAGCTTTGGGCAGAAGACCGAGGGCAAGGGGAATGGGTAAGAGCAGACTCCAGGTTGGTATTCTGGCTGGTCCTCGACCGGTTTCAAGTGGTTATGGCCATACCTAAAGTCTCTTTGGATCATGCTATTAGCAAAGTAGCAAAGTAATAGATGGGGTAGGCGATCAGATGGGGCAGGAGTTAAGTCAGATGGGCGAGGCAATAGCGGTAGCGCTACTGACACAGCCAACATCCTCCCAAGGGTGCAGAAGGGTTAGACTTCCACCGGGATATCTGCAGTCTGTAAATTAGAGGGAGACTCAACAGCGTAGGTGGGTAGGTCAAACCAAAAGGTTGTGCCCCCCCCTACTTCGCTGATCAGATGCACCTGGCTGTTGTGTTTCTCAATAATATTTTTGACAATAGAAAGCCCTAGACCAGTACCCTCCAGGGTATGAACTCGATTTTCCACCCGGAAGAACCGATCGAAAATGGCTTGCTGGTCCTCTGGGGCGATGCCAATACCCGTGTCGGAAACCTCTATGCGAATGCAGTCAGCTTGCCCCTTCTGTCCACAGTTCGTTAATTTATAGGCCCGCAAGACCACCTGACCACCGGGCTCAGTAAATTTAAGGGCATTGCCCACCAGGTTGCTGAAGACCTGTAAAAGCAGATCATAATTACCCATCACTGGGGGCAGAGCGGGCTCTACTGATTGGACGAGTTGAATTTGCTTATCCTTAGCATTGAGGCGATGGGTGCGCAGGGTTTGCTCAATTGGTTGGGCAATATCGACGGCATCAATGACGTACTGGCGGTTAGACTCCAGGCGGGATAGATCCAATACATCATTGACCAACCGAGTCAAGCGATCGGTTTCATGGTTAGCGGTCTCCAAAAACTCAAGACGTTCGGTATCGCTGAGATTCTCACCGTAGTCGTGGAGGGTTTCGATAAAAGACTTGATATTAAATAGGGGGGTGCGTAGCTCGTGGGAGACATTGCTAATGAACTGAGCCTTGGCCTCGTTCAGAGCAGCTTCACGGGTAATATCTTGGACCGTAATGGCTAGACCTCTAACATTTTCCCTGGCCTGGTCCAGAACGGTGTTAAGCAAAATTCGTAGGGTGCGATAGCTGGGCTCCGTCAGGGGGATAGTAAATTCCATGGCCTCGGCTTCCCCCTGCACCGCCTGAAACAGCGGTCGGGTTAACTGTAGCCGTACGGGAGTTGGCAAATGGTCAAGGACCAGCTCCCCATCCAGGAGTTGAGTTTCCCAGCCAAAAATTCGCCTGGCCGTAGGATTAACCAGGACGACATGCATGTCGGTATCTAGCAAAATAGCGCCATCGGCAATGGTGGACACTAAGGTTTCCAGTTTGGCCTTCTCTGCGGTTAGCTCTTCGATATTTTGCTCTTCGTAGCGCTCCAAGCGCTCTGCCATATCGTTAAAGCTGGAGATCAGCTCCCCCAGTTCCCCGCCGAGGGGCAGATCAATGCGCTGGTTAAAATTACCGGCGGCAATGTTTTTGACTCCTAACAAAAGCTCTTTGATGGGTTTGGTAATAGTCAGGGCATTGAACACCGAACCCAGGATCACCATTACCCAGATCGAGACAAACACGGCAATGGTAACGTCGCGGGTCAGATGAGATGAGGCGACAACGGTGGGATTAGGGTTGATGCCCAGGGCCAGGACGCCCATTTGCTGGCCATTATAGTTGAGGGGCACAAAGACATCGGTGACCTCGCCGGCGGGGGTGAGGTGCTGGCGCACCAGGGGTAGGTTAGTGTTTTGGGCATACCCCTCGGGAATTTGAATGCGGCGCCGCAGGGTAAGGGAACTTTCCACGGCGGTGTCGGAAAAGGGAATACCAAAGAAAATGTCACCGTTTTCGTCAGCGTAGAGCATGTAACGAACGCTGGTGGTGCTTTGGTAAAAACTGGAGGAAAAGCGGGCTAGTTCTGCTCGATCGCCCTCCTGGACCAGTGGCGCCACATTGGCGGCCAATAGCAGGCCCAAATCTCGGGCAAAGCGGGTATCGTTGAGGCGAGCATCGGCCTGGATGGTGTGAACGGCCCAAAAGGTTAAACCGCTGGTAATTAGGGAAACCACCAGGGTAGCCCCAGCCATCAGCCGGGTTTGCAGGGTAAAGTCCCCCCACCAGCGTCGCAGGAATTGCCTAATTTCAAGGAGTAGGTTAACCAACGGTGCCCTGCTGTTCAACTAACGCTAAAGGTTGACTGACTTAACTCGCCCCTGATCAGGATCCTAATCCTTACCTGGGTAGACCTCTACCCGGGGGCCTTGGCAGGTTCGGGGCCAGCCCCAAACCCACTGCTTAAGTCCTTCCTACCCGGCTAATGGTTATATTTTGGCACGATCGCGGAAATTTGGCCGGTTTGGAGATCGCTAGCCCGAGCTCGCCTCCCGTTCCACTGCAATGACATTCTCGGTAATGGTTTCAAAGGTGTCGTCGTGGCTAATCACAAACAACTGGGCAAAGCTCTTCAGGCGTCCAAGGGCCTCCGCCAACCCCTGACGTCGAGACCGATCCATGTTGGTGGTGGGCTCATCGAAAAAGGCAATATCCAGATCCGCCAGCACCTTGAGGAGGGCCAGACGCACCGCCAGAGCGGCACACATCTGCTCGCCGCCGGAGAGGTTGACAAAGCGGCGTTGATTGGCGCCTTCCTGCACCACAATTTCGTAGTCCCGGGTCCACTGCAGGGCTACATTGGGTCGATTCATTAATTCCCGAAATAGCCGATCGGCCTGCAGGGAAATATTACGGACGTACTGCTCGGTAATGCGGGGACCGGCTTCGTTATAGCTCTTGCGGGCGAAGTTAATGAAGCGTTTGATCCGCTCCCGCCGTTGCAGGTCGATCTGGGCCTGGCCTTGCCGCTGGGCGATCGCCGCCAGCCCCGCCAGTTGTTGGTCCAAATCGGCTAGGCGCTGGTGTTGCTGGGGTAGGCTGCCCGCCAGCTGATCCGCCTCAGACCGCAGGGTAGCATAGCGGTTCTCCAGGGTGGCGATCGCCGCCGGATTAACCCGGGTGGCCGCCTCCTGGTAGGCCCGGTCCATCCCCTGCCACCCCTGCTCTGCCTGATCCAGGGCAACCTGGGCCCCCGCCAGCTCTGCCTGTAGTTGGGGATACTGGTGGGCCAGGGCTTCACTTTGCAGGTAGAGGTGATAGCCGGCCTGGCACTGACGCCGTTGGGCCTGCTGCGCTTCCAGGGCGGTCTCCAGGTCCTCAAAGGTGACCAGCTCCTGATCCAGACTGGCGAGCTGCTGTTGCAGGGCCACCTGAGCCGCCAGCAACTGGGTTTGACTAGCCTCCAACTGACCAAGATCCGGCAGGGTGCGCTGGAGAATTTGGCTTTTTTCCCGGGGACGTCCCAGATCCTCAAGCTGCTGTTGCAAGGTTTGGATCTGCCCTTCCACCGCGGCTGTGTCGGTCAGTTGCTGGTCGAGTTGGGTCAGGGTAGCTTGCAGTTGGGCTTGCTGCTGTTGGGTTTGGGCCAACTGGGCCAGTAAGCCAGGGCGTTGGGCCAACTCACCGCGCCAGGCGTAGCGCTGTTTGAGCGCCTGCTCCAGGGTCTTGATTTGTCTTGCCAGGGTGGCTCCATCGGTTTGGTCCGCCAGATCCGCCAGAATGTCTTCTAAGGCCTGAATCAGGTCGGTGTAGACGGTGCTGGCCTCGGACCAGTGATGGCTGAGTTGGGTCAAATTGGCCGTGGTGGTGGCTGGCAGGGTGGCCAGCAGGGCGGTGAGGTCTGTAATCAGGGCGGCGACGGTGACGGTCTGGCTGCTCCAGCGTTGTTGACTGTCATCCACCAAGGCCTGGAGATCGGCCTCAAATTGGCGGGCCATGGCCAGGCGACTGACCTGCTGTTGCAGGCGATCGCGATCAGCCTCCAGGGCCGGAATTTCATCAACGGCGACCTCCAGGGACTGCAGGCGATCGCAGCTCTGTTGCCACCGTTGCCCCTGGTCCGCCAACTGTTCACACTGGGTGGCCATCTGTTGGCGCTGTAGGGCCAACTGTAGCAACTGCTGCTGGTGTTGCTGCCAGGTTTGCAATTCCTGCTCCAGCTCAATCTGCCGGGCAATTTGGGGCCGCAGTTGGTCAAGCTCTCCCCGGGCCGCGGCCAGGTTTTCCAGCTGGGTTTGGACCCGGGCCAGTTCGGTCTGGTTTTGGCTGTAGCGCCCCTGTACCCCCTGGTACTGTTGCAGCACCCGTTGCCGGGCTTGTTGCCGTTGCCCCAGCTGCTCCAGGGCCCGGTCCGCCTGCTGGTAGCCCTGGTAGGACTGGAGTTGCGCCTGGCATTGGGCGACCGCCGCCGCCGCCTGGCTCAGGGCCCCCTGCAGTCGGGCCAGGTTGGCCTGTTGCCCCTGGCGTTGATGATCCAGGGCCTGCCGCTGCCGATCCAGGGCCTGCAGCTGATCCACCTCAGCCTTGAGCTGGTCCCGTTGCCCTTGCAGGTCCGCCAGGCTCACCTCCAACTCCTGCAACCGTTGCTGGTTGGTCTGTAGCTCCTGGGTGAGGCGCTGCTGACGATCCTGAAGCTCCGGCCAGGGGGTGAGGGCCTCCTGATAGTGATCAATCTGAGCCTTGACCGCCTCCACCTGATCGTCGGCGTAGCGACGCAGGGCGTTCATTTGTTTATAGGCTAGCTTGTAGTCCTCCACCTTGAGGATGGCATCAAACACCGCCTTGCGCTGCTCCGCCGATTGCAGGAAGTCCGCCGTAAAGGTGCCCTGGGGCACCCCCACGGTGCGGGCGAATAGCTGGGCCAGGTTGGTGGTGGCGCTCACCCCCAGGTGTTGGCGTAACCAGGGCAAAATCTCATCCTTGAGGCGACTATAGGGCAGTCGCTGATTGAGCTGGGGATCAAATAATTGGTAGCCCCGCTGAGTACAACGCTGCACCTGGTAGGTGCGACCGTCGTAATTGGAGGTAAACACCACGGTTACCTGGGCGCTACCACTACCATTGCGGATCAGGTCCTCCTTGGCGTAGTCCCCCTGGTGGTTAAAGAGAACCCAGGCGATCGCCTCCAGGATGCTAGTTTTACCCGCACCGTTTTCCCCACAGATGGCATTGGTACCGGGTTGAAACTCAAAGAACCGGTCCCGGTGGGCTTTAAAGTTCTGCAGGGCAACGGAGAGAATTTGCATCGATTGTCCTAGACGGTGTCAACCCCGTCCCTAAACCGTGGTAATGTCCTTTTCCTTCGCCGCCAGGGCCTGGTCTAGCTTGGCAATATACCGATCCGTTAACTTTTGGATTTCCTCCTGCAGGTCACGGGCTTCGTCTTCGGAAATTTCGCTAGCTTTTTCCAACTTCTTGATGCCATCAATGCCCTGACGGCGCTGGTTGCGGATCGATACCCGCCCCTCCTCCGCCAGCTTGTGGGCGGTTTTTACAAATTCCTGCCGCCGCTGGGTGGTGAGGGCCGGAATATTCAGCCGGATCACCCGACCGTCGTTGTTGGGGGTCAGCCCCACATCGGAAAGGGAAATGGCTTTTTCGATGGTGGTCAGGGTTTTGGCATCAAAGGGTTGGATCATCAGGGTGCTGGCATCGGGGGTGGAAATATTGGCCACCGCCTTGAGGGGGGTCTGGGTGCCGTAGTACTCAATCTCGATGCGATCGAGCAGGGAGGCATTGGCTCGCCCAGTGCGAATCGTGTTGAAATTTCGCTGGGTGGCCTCAATTGCCTTCTGCATTTGATCTTCGGTTTCTAGCAAAACATCATCAGCTGACATCAAGGGACTCTCCTACAATTGTGCCAATCGACTCACCCATCAAGGCCCGCTTAATGTTACCGGGTACGGACAGGTCAAACACCATAATCGGAATGTGATTATCTTTACAGAGGGCAATGGCGGTGCTGTCCATCACCTTGAGGTCGTGCTGGAGTACGTGACCGTAGGTGAGGGTACGATAGCGCCGGGCATCCGGATTAATTTTAGGATCAGAGTCGTAGATTCCGTCAACTTTAGTGGCCTTAAACACCACCTCCGCATTGATTTCCGCCGCCCTGAGGGCGGCGGTGGTATCGGTGGTAAAGAAGGGATTGCCGGAACCCGCCCCAAAAATAACCACCCGGTTTTTTTCCAGGTGGCGGATGGCACGGCGGCGGATATAGGGTTCGGCCACCTCCTGCATGGCAATGGCCGTCTGTACCCGGGTGCAAATTCCAATTCGCTCCAGGCAGTCCTGCAGGGTCATGGCATTCATCACCGTGGCGATCATGCCAATGTAGTCAGCGGTGGCCCGGTCCATGCCAGCGGCGGACCCCTTAATGCCTCGAAAGATGTTACCCGCCCCCACCACAATGGCGGTTTCAATACCGGCCCTCACCACCTCGGCAATCTCAGCGGCGATCGCCTCCACCACCTGGGGATCAATACCATAGGCCAGATCCCCCATCAAGGCCTCACCACTGAGTTTAAGCAATACCCGTTTATATGTTCCCATAGAAGGTTCGTGTAGTAAGGTCTAGAAGTCCCACCCCACTATACCGATTTCCCTTACCATCATGGCCACCGTGCTGCTGCAAATTGGACTGGTTTTAGCCTGGCTGGGGCTGGTAGGGGCCATTGCCGAGGGTCTACGACGGTATACCCAGGTGGGTACGGAGATCACTCGCAAGGTGGTCCACATTGGCGCTGGGCAGGTGATTTTGTTGGCCTGGTGGTTAGGTACCCCCACCTGGATGGGGGTGGCCGCCTCGGTATGCTTCAGTGGGGTGGCCCTACTGTCCTATCACTATCCGATTTTACCCGGCATTAATGGGGTAGGCCGCCACAGTTTAGGCACCTTTTTCTATGCCCTCAGCATTGGCCTGTTGACCCTGCTTTTTTGGCCTCCGAGCCTCCCCCAGTATGCGGCCCTGGGAATCCTCACCATGACCTGGGGAGATGGCTTGGCGGCCCTGGTGGGACAACGGTTTGGCCGTCACCCCTACCAGCTCTGGGGCAGTCAGAAAAGTTGGGAAGGTAGTTTGACCATGGCTTTGGCTAGTGTTGGCGTGGCCCTGGGCATCTTGGGCTGGACCGTGGGATGGAGTGCCCAGATGGGGTTAACGGCCCTGGCGGTGGCGATCGCCGCCACTGCCCTGGAAACTCTCTCCATTTACGGGTTGGATAACCTCACCGTTCCCCTGGGCAGTGCCCTGCTGGCCTACGTCCTAACCCGATGACCCCCCGGGGGTTGCGCTCAGGTCCAGATCGGTTAAAACAGAACAGGGGAACTAGGGAAACTGCGATGCAAATCCAGGGCAGCGCCACCACCGCACTGATCGACCAAATTTTGACCATGGCTCAAACCGGGGTCTATCGCCAGTCATTGTTTGAAGCGCTGGCTCCCCTGGCGAGCCAGCGCCAGATCCGATCGGCAATCGCCGCCGCCCGCCAGTTTGGTCTCTACAGCGTTCCTACCTTGCGGGATAGGGATTTAGGCACCTATTACCAGGTGACAGCGGCGGACTACACCGCCTTTCAAGCCGCTGCCAAAACCCTCACCGCCCTTCCCCCAGGCACTGACCTGGCGGCCCAGGTGGTCACCAGTCAGCAGGCCCTGCGGGGCATGTTAACCACCGTTGCCGGTTGTGCCCTGGGCCTGGGGGGGCTGGGGGGGTGGTGCCTACTGGAGGGGCAGGCCCAAACCGGCGGCTGGCTAGGGCTGGGGTCTCTCCTGGCGGCAGGGCTATGGCTGGTGCAACGGGCGATCGCCAAACGAGCTCTATAAAAGCCCTCGATCGGGTCAGTACGGTCTTCTAGGTACGGTCAAGACGGTGGGAAAGCCCTGCTATTCCAGGGGTTTTCCCTACCTGTACAACCAGGGTAGCTCTGACAAAATAGGGATGTTCACATCAAGGAGATGACCATGAAAAAGGGGCTGTTTACCCAATCAATTATGGATTGGTATCGCCAACTGGTTCGTAACTCTAAATATCGCTGGGTAGTCCTGTTGGGTACCCTGCTTTACCTGATTAGCCCCCTGGATATCTCTCCGGATATGATGCCAATTTTAGGCTGGGTTGATGATGGGCTGCTAGCCACCATTGCCATTACCGAAGTCGCCCAAATTTTGCTAGACCGGAAGCGCAATCTACGCCAGACCAAACCATCAGCCGCCAGTGAGACCCCAGCCGAAGTGGTAGATGTGGTCGCTACCACCCTGAGCTAGGCTTGGCGGCACCGCGCTCCTCATCAATTCATTTGTAACTGTTAAGGATGGATACCATGACCCACAGCGTGCAGGACAAAGTTAAGGCAGACTGGGAAAAGGCCCAACAGGAGGGTAGTCAGCGGATTAACCGGATTAGGGAAATTTTCCAGGATGCCGCTAACGAAGCCCTCTCCGAGCTTAAGGACGGCACCCTCGAGGTGGAGTCCCTGGGGCGTCAGTCCCTGGCGGAGATGATCGAGCAACTCAAGGCCAAGGAAGGGGCGGCGACGACCGAGACACCGGCGGAGCCAACCGATCCGGCGGCGGCCTCAGATCGCCCGGCACCCCCCAGTTGGGGCGATATTCTAGCTGAGGTGCTCAATCTGGCTAACGATCGCAGGACGGGCTGGGCCGGGGATGTAATTAGCCATCTCCAGCATCAGCTGGAACGCTTCGACCAGGACATGGGCCAAACCTATGGCGATCGCTATCGCCCCTGGCAACCCTTGATTCAGGGTCTGCGATCGCTGCTGGGGGTGGCCTCCCAATCGGCCACCCCCCCCTCCCAGCCGCCTACCCCCAGCGGCCCCGTCACCATCGAGGTGCTAGAAGATGAAGTCAACCCTGGGGATCAGCAAGGGTAACGGACCATCACGGTGCATTACGCTTTGATAATCCCTGCAACGTTTTTAAGCCAGTGGTGGCACCGATCCCCCTGGCTTGCTAGAACAGAACTAGCTCGATGATGAGGATAACTAGCGGTGGCCAGAACCCAGAGGGCTAGGTAAATTGGTGGGTTTATAGAGGGCACTAGCTACCTTACCCCAGGCTCTGCACCGGAGTCTGGGGTAATCCTTGCTAACACTCACCCCAGCCTGGGGGTATCCACCAGGTAAAATCCTCTAGTCGGGCTGGCTGATCTGGATGGATGTTTACGGTATGGTTAAATCCTCCCTTTCCCGTTTACGCCAAAACTCCCCCGTCTCCAGGCGATCGCAACCGGCGAGTCATCTGGCCTTGGCCCTAGCGGATGAGTCATGGCTGCGGGCTCTCTTGACCGATAGCTTGCCAGCGATCGCCCATCCCCACGAGATCGGCGCCGTCTCTCTGCAGATCGGTGTGCCCCTTAACCTTGCCCCCCAGGTTAGAATTGACGCTGTCCTCACCTTTGAGCACATTGAGTGCGTCCTGGCTGGCTCCGACGCTAATGCTCCTCCAGTGCCGGAACCGGAAAACCACAGCCAATATCAATACCTCACCAACTACCATTCGGAGTTGGTCACCCTGGCCCCTAATATCACCCCTAGCCAGGCGGTACAACTCCTTCTACAGGCTGGCTTTAACCCTGAGCAAACCCATCAGATTCTGCATCTGCCCTCCCAAGCCTGGCACAAGTCGTGGTGGTATAGCTTGGACCTGGACGGATTCCTAACGGTCCCCTTTCAGCGATGGATTCGTACCCGTCGGTTTAACGATGGTACCCTCACTCTCCAGTTCAAGGATCATTACAGTCGAGAACGCCCCATCCATTTCCGTAGCCAACCCCGGCAATTGCCAGTGATAGTGCACCAATTTGCCCTGGGGTTTTATGATACCCTGGCCCAGATCAACCTGGCTCGGCGAGAACTGGCTACGGCCCAAGCGATTTTGATAGTCACTGCGATCCCTGAACTAGAAATGCAGGGCTATATCCGTCAGCAAGTTAGCCTGTTTATCGAACCCTGCTCTGGCGGAAATTCCCTTGTCGGGAATCAGTCTGTCACGATGGTCAACTGTGGGATTTGCCAACAAACCAAATGCCCAATGCAAGGAGTAGACTCCTCACCCGTCATTGCTTGTCAAGCTTTTTCCCCATTGCCTGGATTATAGGCTGTTTGTGCGAGGGCCAGGAAATACTCCCGGCCCCTAACCTAAATCCCTCAGGAACTAAATCCCTCAGGACTGTACTATTACTTGAAATTGCAATGTATCGCCAGGATGGTCTCCCAGGCTCAGTTCTACACTGTAGGGAGAACCACTTTGTACCGGGTTGATCGAAACAACCAGATCGCCAGGGGTAGATCGCTCGGCCCTCAAGCATGCCTCACCATCAACTACTTCTACACTGCCGGCTTCGGGTAGGGTGATCTGCACCTCTAATTGGGGCTGGGTGGCTGGCCGACTATGGTACGTAGCTCTGACCATTACTACCCCACTTTTAGTTAACCAGATTCGGTTAGCGGTGGGTTGACCATTGGTAACCGCCAGGCTCAGCGCCTCAAAAATACTCTTAGCCGCCAACATAGAAAGGGCAATTTGTTGTTGGGGAGTAGCGGTGCCGTAGTTAACCTGATTAAGGCTAGGGGATTGGACTGACCGATAGGCAGGCCGAACTACTAAACCAGCAATATAATCCAGACTTTGAGGTTGGGACGGGAAAAGAGTTTCTACGGCCTGGACTAAACGCCTACCCATCTGCAGGGTGTGTTGAGCAACTTGCTGACATTGGTTTAGCAACTCGCTCAACACTTCCTCAGGCAGATCGGCGGGAATCTCCAGGTTTTTTAAATGGTCTAGCCAGATAGAACCGTTACTCGAGCCGCTACCTAGCATATCAGGGTAGTCTTGTACCCCCTTTTCCCAGGGAAATAGAGGCGGTCGATGGGCAATTTCTTGCTTCAGTCGTCGCTTTAACAGCGCTTCGTAGTGGGTTTTCACGGTAGGAAGATCTCCAGGATTAAACGTAAGAGTATGGGTAGACCCGGGACTAAGCGAGGCTAGATCACGTCTCTCTGACTGAGAACCATCGGCTGAGTCTGCTTCAAGTAGTAACTGCCGCAGAATCTCTTGCCCAATGTCTATCTCTTTATTCATAGGTTTACCCTGTCTATCCGGACATTAAAGGTTACGAATTTCCCAAGCTAGCTCTATCAAATGAGTCCAGTACTTCTTAAATTGAGTAATAGTCAGCCCTAAAAGCCTGGCCGCTTCCCCATCCTCTACCCCCTGCTGTTTTAACTGTAGAAGCTTAACCTGTTTAGGATTCAGTTGGTCATGCCACTGTTGCCATTGTTGAGGGGTCAGGCCAAGATTGTTGGCCAGCCCGGCCCCTAACCACTCGTGCACCAATTCCCATCGATGAGATAGGGCAAAGCGCAGTAAATGATACTTAAAGCGTTGCTGCAGATAGTCTCGTTCTCGAGAGGTGATGTTAAGTAGGGCTTCAATTTCCTGGGGAGAGAGGTCTAGTAGGCGGAGGGCAAAGTAATCGGCGCACTCATCCTGGTTCCGCTCCTTAAGATAGGCCAGTAATTGTTCTACGACTTCCCCCCGTAAAGAAGGTTCTGGCAGTTCATTAGCCTGTTCCAGTATCTCTTCCCGTACCCGCTGGTGGGAGGCGGCGGGGCGAATGTCGTCGCTGTCACCCCCAAAATTAGTAGCTTGCTCAATGTCCACCGCCACTTCTGGAGGTTGTTGTCGGCAAAAGGTTTGAGCCCTAAGAATTAATAGTTGCTGGTTACGCTGTCCAGGCAGGGTAATCCGTCGCTTACCGTAGCGTTCTGAAAAGGCCATAAACTCAGCCAACTCCAGTAGGGTACGGGGTTGATAAAGCTCGTCCAGCTGATTCTCGCGGCGAAAGGCGGTTAGGACTTCTAGGTAAAACCCCTGCAAAAAATCTTCGATTAGCCCCAGACGAGCTTGATAGCTCATTTGCGTATGGGCTGGGGTAATGTAACGGTAAACAATGGCGCTGAGGGTACTATGGAGCTCGACACGACCCTGGGCAGAACCGAGATTGTAATACTTTAGACACTGGTCAACCCGTTGCTGCCCTAAGGACTTTGCCCAACTAGCTACAGTGCCAGAGGATTGAATGCGGCTGCTTTCTTCGCAAATCCGTTTCACCTCATGGACAATCCGTTGGGCCACGCCCCAGCATACCTGTTGAGGGGCGCTAGTCTTCGTCCTTAAGTCCGCAGCGAAAAGATCAGTAAGTGCAGGAAGAGATAACAAACTATTCCCCTGAGCCAAGTCCAATGATCCTCAAAGGTGATAAAACGACGGTATGAGGTTAAGTGATTAGTCGGTAAAGTAGACACACCCAGGTATCATAGCCTTGGTCAGAATGCTTGATGCCCGGTTAAGCGGTCATTTTATAGCTCTCTATACAAGATTAGCCAGTCAACCATAAAATGCTTGGAAAGCCACATCTCGGTAGGTCTTTATCGGTAGGTCTTTAAATTAGCCTCCGACCGATAACATAATCTGCCCTGGCAAAGCCTAGGTATAAATATCCTGTATTTTGGATGCACTAATCACTAGTATACTCACTAAAACCAACCCCAGACGGTCGTGAAAAAGGACCCCTTAGTTTTTGTTGGATGATCAGGGTTGCCAGCCATAGCTCATGCAACTCTGACAGTTAATTGACCTACGGCGGTAGTTTAATCATAAGTTGTGAAGGCCGATCACCTCGATAGCGATGGCCTTTAGCGAGGCTAAGCTTTAGGGCGAGGTGGTATTGGGGCCTCTGTCACCACTTCAACGGTGCCGCGAAACATGTTCATGCCGCAGGTAAACCCGTAGTGACCCGGTTGGGTGGGGATGAACTCGATCGCCGTAATCTGGTTCATGGGCAGCCCCTGAGCAATGCGGAAGTCAGGGAAGCGCACCTCTGCCAGGCAACTGTTGGGGTCTTTACGGTGGAAGTTAAGCCGCACTGGCTGCCCCGCTACCACTCGGATGTGGCTGGGGTCGTAGCCCCCATCAACAGTAACGGTGACCTCCTGCACCCCATCGCTAGGGGTGGCCTGGCGAGCTTTAGGTCGACCGGGCAAGAACCACCAAAGTTCCAGGCCGAGCAAGCCTAACCCAACACCGGTCACCGCCAGCTTTGACCAGAGGGGTTGTTCAATTCGCTGGAAGTGGCCGGTGGCGGTGGGAGCCATAGGATCCCGGTGGGGTAGAGCGGTGGGGGTGCTGGTCAGGGCCAGGGCCAGGGTTAGGGTGGCGAGACTGTGGAGGTTCATAGAGAGTGGGGAAATGGGCAGTGACAGGCTCGTTACCCCTGAAGCTTGGGGCGAAAGTTCCGTAGCCGTAGGGCGTTGGTTACTACCGAGAGGGAGCTAAAGGCCATGGCGGCCCCGGCGATAATGGGGTTAAGCAGCCAGCCGGTAATCGGGTAGAGCAGGCCGGCGGCGATGGGAATACCCGCGACATTGTAGATAAAGGCAAAGAAGAGGTTTTGGCGAATGTTGCCAATGGTGGCCCGGGAGAGTTGGATGGCGGTAACAATGCCGCGCAGGTCGCCGGTGATTAAGGTGATGTCGCTGGCGGCGATCGCCACATCCGTCCCCGTGCCAATGGCCATGCCCACGTCGGCCTGGGCCAGGGCGGGGGCGTCGTTGATGCCGTCCCCCACCATCGCTACCACCTTACCTTCCCGTTGCAGGGCTGCCACCTGGGCGGCTTTTTGGTCGGGGCGGACGTCTGCAACCAGGCGGTGAATACCGACTTCGCGAGCGATCGCCGCGGCGGTGCGGCGGTTGTCGCCGGTCAGCATCACCACCTCCAGGCCCAGGCGTTGTAGGGCGGCAATGGCGGCGGCTGAGGAGGGTTTGACCGCATCGGCAATGGCCAGCAAGGCGACCACCTGGCCATCCACCGCTAGCCAAACGACGGTACGGCCCTGGTTTTCAAGGATTTCCCCCTGGTCTTGCAGGAGATCGGTGGCCAGGCCCAGGTCCACCATCCAGCGGTGGGTGCCGATCTGTACCCGTTGGCTAGCGACAGTCCCCTGCACCCCACGTCCCGCCAGGGCTTCAAAGTCTTGGGCCTGGGCTAAGCTCACCCCTTGCGCCTGGGCGTACTGCACCACCGCCTCCGCCAGGGGATGCTCGGAGTGGCGTTCCAGGGTTGCCGCCAGCTGTAGCAGGTGCAGTTCGGTGGCGGTACCCTGGAGGGTGACATAATCGGTCACGGTCGGTTTGCCCTGGGTGATGGTACCGGTCTTGTCTAGCACGATGGTCTGGATTTTATGGGCCAGCTCCAGGCTATCCGCCCCCTTGATCAGGACGCCGTTTTCGGCGCCTTTGCCGGTGCCCACCATAATTGAGGTGGGGGTAGCCAAACCCAGGGCACAGGGGCAGGCCAAAATCAACACCCCCACGGTGGTCATCAAAGCCATGCTGAGATTACCCATGAGGTTGAACCAGCTTACGAAGGTGATCAGGGCCACCGCTATTACCGCCGGCACAAACCAGCCCGTCACCCGGTCCGCCAATTGCTGAATCGGCGCCTTAGAACCCTGGGCCTGCTGTACCAACTTAACGATTTGGGCCAGAAAGGTGTCCTTGCCCACCCGGGTAGCCCGAAATGTGAAGCTGCCGGTTTTATTTAAGGTCGCCCCAATCACCTCGTTGCCGATGGTTTTCTGCACCGGCACACTCTCCCCGGTTACCATGGCCTCGTCGAGGGTGGAGGTCCCCTCGATAATTTCCCCATCCACCGGCACCTTCTCCCCCGGCCGCACCAGTATCAGGTCCCCCGGCACCACGGCGGAGATCGGGATGTCAAAGGCCTCACCGTTGCGGATCACCCGGGCGGTTTTGGCCTGCAGGCCGATCAGCTGGCGAATCGCCTCGGCAGTTTTCCCCCTGGCTCGATTTTCCAGCAGTTTGCCCAACAGAATCAGGGCAATGATCAGGGCGCTCGACTCAAAGTACACGTCCGGGCGTAGCCCCTGGCTTAAAAACCACTGGGGGTAGAGGGTGGCAAACAGGGAGTAAAGAAAGGCGGTGCCCGTACCCAGGGCCACCAGGGTATCCATGGTGGCGGAGCGGTGCCAGAAGGCCTTCCAGGCGTAGATAAAGAACTGATTGCCGGCCCAGGCCATCACCGGCAGGGTCAGCACCAGTTGGATCCAGGGGTTATGCAACCAGCTAGGGATCAGGGGTATGACGAGGCCGGTCATCATGGGCAGCCCGCCCAGGATCAGCAGGCCGCTAATCACCAAACTGAAGACCACTTTGCGCTGGAGTTGACGGTGGCGGGCCCTGCGATCGCGCCGTTCGTCATCGTCCGCCGCCGCCAGAGGGTCATCGCTGATCGGGTGGGCGCCGTAGCCCACCCCCTCCACCGCCGCCTCGATTGCAGCCAGGTTCGTCCGCTGCGGGTCGTAACGGACGGCGGCCTGCTCAACCCCAAAGTTGACGCTGCAGGCCTCCACCCCCGGTACAGCCCGAATCGCCGCTTCGATGGTACTGACGCAGGCGGCACAGCCCATTCCCCGCAATTTAAACAGTTGGTTTTCCATTTTCACCGTTGGGGCTTAACCCGGTCAGCAAAACTATGCCAAGCATAGACCCGAAAGCGGAACAGTGTGGTCCGCCATGGGAAGGGAGATAGCCATGGACTGGAAATGGACTGGCCTATTTAGTGGTGGTGGTGATGGTGGGGGTGATCATGGTTGTGCCCATGGTCATGATCGTGATCATGGATATGGTGATGGTGCTGTCCCTGCCCCATCTGGGCCTGGAGGGTAGCCAGGGCGGGGTTGACCACCAGGGCCTCCGCCTCCAGCAGATCGGCAATCAGGGGATCGGCCCAGCCGGCGGCCATGGCCAGGAAATCGGCGTGGTCGTTGACGCAGGGCATCTGCACGTAGGTCACCTGGGGGTGCTGGCGGCGCAGGGCGGCGATGATGTGTTCCACATCCAGCAAGGTTTCGTGGTTTTCCGTGGCAAAGCCAATGGGCATAAACACCAGGGCGGTGGCCCCCAGATCAATCAAATTGCGGCCCGCCAGGGCGGCATTGGGTTGGGTCCACTTAATCAGGGGGGTGTCGTGGTTGAGCCAGCCCACGGAAATCAGGGGGTATTTGTGGATCAGGCGATCGCGGACCCGGTCGTAGAGTTTCTGACTCTCCTCAATGCCGGAGGTAAAGCCCTTGGCCTCGAAGGGGCAGCCGTGGTTCATCAAAACAATGCCGGTCTGGGAGGGCAGGTGAGCCACCGCCAGGTGATCGCGGATCTGGGTTTCCACCAGGTTGACCAGGAGATCAATGTATTCAGGGGCATCAAAAAAGGAGGGAATGTAGCGCATGCCCTGCACCCAGTGGGACTGGCCATCCGCCAGCTGGGTCAAAGCCCCATTCACCTGTTCCACCGCAATGCCGCTGGTGAAGATTGAATCCACCACCAGCAGGGGATAGATCAGCAGCTTATCGTAGCCCTGCTGTTTCACCTCGGCCAAAACCTGGTGGGGCAAAAAGGGTTGACAGAAGTTAAAGGCCTTAAACACCTTCACCCGGTCCCCCCAGCGGGCCTGCAGGTGGGCCTCAATGCCGGCCCGCTGGGCCTCAAAGATGGCATTATGGGGAGAAATGAAATTACCATGCTGGTGACTCCACTCGTGGAGATCGAACATGGCCAGGAGCTTGGCCAGGGGCGGGTACACCCAGGTGGGGACGGGGGCAAACTTAGCGGTCAGCAGGTTAAGGGCCTGCTCGTTGTAATTGGCGAAGTCATCGTAGCTCTCCACCTCGCCATAGCCCATCAGCAGGACCGCCACCCGGCTTTGGCCAGAGGGGGCGAGGGTCGAGGGGGGCGCCGGAGTGACATCGGGGGTGGTAACCATGACTGGGTTTGACGATAAAAGACTATAGGTTTCAGGCTAACATCCCCTCCGGGGGGATGTTGTTAACAAATTAGGGAAAATCCCCCGCCTTCCCCCGATCATCACCGCCTCTTAATCTTCAGGCCCCGGTTAGCTACCTAAGATGGATATAGGGGGTTCAACCGAGGTCCTATGTCAACCCATGATGATCGGGTTTCCGCTGTCGAACTGGCCCGTACCCTGAGGATTGACCGGGTATTGCAGGCGGTCAGCCAACTGTGGAGCGAGATCCTGGCCGCCGAGCAGGAGTATGGTCCTGTCCTGAGTAAGATTTCTCCGGTGCTGCGGGAGAGTGCCTATAATCTGGTGCACTACCTGGCGGTGCGACGCCATGATCTGCGCCCCCTGCAGGCGGACCTGAGCCAGCTGGGGTTGAGCTCCCTGGGGCGGATGGAGGCCCATGTGATGGCCACCCTGCAGGCCGTCCTGCAAACCCTCCACAGCCTGGCCCAACAGCCCCTGCCCCAGACCCTCTGCCCCGATCCTCCGATCACCTTTGATCTGGCCCACCGACTGCTGCAGGATCATGCCAACGCCCTGTTTGGCTATCTGGCCGCCGATCCCCCCCTACGGATCATGGTGACCATGCCCAGTCTGGCCAGCCAGTCACCCCAGTTGGTGGAGGATCTGCTGGCCCAGGGCATGGCGGTGATGCGGATTAACTGCGCCCACGATCGCCCCGCCGACTGGCAACGGATGATTGATTACCTGCGACGGGCGGAAAGTCGGTTGGGTCGGCGCTGTCGGGTTTCCTTTGACCTGGCGGGGCCAAAGCTGAGAACCGTTGCCCTGGATCAGCAGCCCGGCCTGGTGAAGTGGCGGGCCCGCGGTGATACCCCCACCACCCTCTGGTTGGTGGAGGATCTGGCGGCGGCCACAGGGGAGGCCCCCTGCCTGCCGGTGGGTGGGGCCCTGCTGCACCGGGCCCAGCCCGGGGATCAGGTGAGTTTTATCGATCAGCGGGGCGATCACCAAACCCTGGAGGTGGTGGCGGTGGAGGGCGATCGCTGCGCCTGCCAGGCTACCCAATCGGGCCGGGTGGGGGCCCACACCCCCCTCACCCTACTCCGCCAGGCTCAGCCCCTGCTAGTGGAGCCGGTGGGTGCCCTACCGCCCAAAGCCCGGGGCCTCTGGCTGGAAACCGGCGACCAACTGCGGTTGGTGAGCTGTCCTGAGGGCCATGCCCCCGCTAACCCAGCCGGGCTGGAACCGGACCTGCCCACCATGGGTTGCCAGGTGGAGGAGATTTTCGCCGATGTCCGCCCCGGCGATCGCATTTTCTTAGACGATGGCGTTTTTGCCGGAGTGGTACGCCAGGTCAGCCCCCAGAGCCTGGTGCTAGAACTGCTAGGGGTGCAGGGGGGGCGAGCCAAGCTAAAGGGGGAAAAGGGCATCAACCTGCCCGACACCCCCCTCACCCTGCCCGCCCTCACCGCCAAGGATCGGGAAGACCTGGAATTTATTGCCCGCCACGGCGACCTGGTGGCCCTCTCCTTTGTCCAACACCGCCGCGATATCGAAGCCCTGATCGATGAGCTGGGCCGCCTCGGCGCCGATAATCTGGGGATCATTCTGAAAATAGAGACCCAACAGGCCTTTCACCACCTGCCTGACCTGCTCCTCACCGCCATGCAACACCCCCCCACGGCGGTGATGGTGGCCCGGGGAGATCTAGGGGTGGAGGTGGGCTTTGAACGGTTATCGGAGGTGCAGGAGGAGATTCTCTGGCTCTGTGAAGCCGCCCATGTGCCGGTGATTTGGGCCACCCAGGTGCTAGAAACCTTGGCCCAGGGAGGGCTACCCTCCCGGGCGGAGGTCACCGACGCCGCCATGGCCAGTCGGGCGGAATGCGTCATGCTCAACAAAGGCCCCTACATCCAATCCGCCATGGTGTTCCTGCGGGACGTGGCCCAGCGCATGCAGGCCCATCATCGTAAAAAGACCGCCATGCTGCGTCAATTGAGTATCTCCCAACCCTTACCCCGGCCCGACCCCACCGCCATTCAGAATTAGGGATTGTCACAATGGTGCCGCCCGGTCCTAGCGGGTGATGCGCAAATAGGCCACCTGAGATCGCCAGGTTACGGTCTGCCCCACCAACTGGGCCAGGGTGGCGGCCTGAATCTGGGCCAGGTCGGCGGCGGGCAGGTGGCGGGCCAGCCCCTCCCCGTAGCTGGGTTGGCTGGAACCGGGGCTAAACCAGCGCTGCCCCAGGGCCGCAGTGATATACAGGGGGCTCTCCACCCAGTCGGTCTGGCATTCCACCCTGAGGCCAGCGGCCTCCAGCCCCTGCACCAGGGTCTCCGCTTGCCAATTAAAGCGGGGATCTTCAGGATCCTCCAGGAAACGGGCCTCGGCGGCTCGCCAGCCTTGGCCCAGATCCGGGGGGAGGGCTGAGGCATCCACCAGGGCGGAGATCCGCTGGCTTTCCCGGGGGATGGTTTCCGTCAGCAGCGCCACCCCCCCCTCCCCCAGCCGGGACCCTAGGTTGCTGGCGAAACTGGATCGCTGGGCCAGGTGGCCAAAGACGTTGTACCCCACCAGCCGATCAAAGGGGAGGTCGGCGATCGCCGCCGGCGGATCGGTGAGGCTGCCCAGCAGTAGGGTAGGGCGGTGCAGTGCCGGTAGGGCGCTCACCTGTTGCTCCAGGGCCGCCAGCTCCTGGGGGTCCGCCACCAGGGCGTAGACTCCCCCCTCCGGGGTCCGCCGCAGGGCCTCCCAGGTGAGTAGGCCGGTGCGGGCGTTGAGGTCGAGGATGCGGTGGTGACGCTGGGGTGGGGCCAGGGCAAACAGGCGATCGCGGCGGGCCGCCAGGTCTGCCCCCGCCTGGCTGAGGCTGCGCTGCAGCCAGCGATCGCGTTGCCGATCGGGGGGGCCGGCGGTGAGGGCCTCGACAAAGGGGCGATCGGTTTCCGCCAGGGCGGCCAATTGGGCTTCGCGGCGTTGGGCCACCGGAGTTTGGATCTGGGCTTCGTAGCCCTGGTTGGAGGGTTGGTAAAACACCTGGCCCTGCAGGCTGGTGGGTAGGTACTGCTGCTCCACCCAGTGGTCCCGGTAGGCATGGGGGTAGCGATAACCCTGGCCATGCCCCAGGCTGGCCTGGTCGCGGCTGGCATCCCGCAGGGGGGCCGGCACCTCCCCCTCTCGCTGCTGTTCCACCGCCGCCAGGGCGTCAAAGAACCCCAGGGTGCTGTTGGACTTGGGGGCGGTGGCCAGGTAGAGGGTGGCCTGGGCCAGGGGATAGCGCCCCTCCGGCAGGCCCACCCGGTCAAAGGCATTGGCACAGCTGGTGACCAGGGTGATCGCCTGGGGATCGGCCAGGCCAATGTCTTCGCTGGCTAAAATCACCAGCCGTCGGAAAATAAACCGGGGGTCTTCGCCGGCGTAGATCATGCGGGCCAGCCAGTAGAGGGCGGCATCGGGGTCGGACCCCCGCACACTTTTGATGAAGGCGCTGATGGTGTCGAAGTGGGCATCCCCCTCCTTGTCGTAGAGCACCGCCCGCCGTTGGATGGACTCCTCCGCCACCGCCAGGGTGAGAACCAGGCGGCCGTCGGGGCCGGGGGGGGTGGTTTCCACCGCCAGTTCCAGGGCGTTGAGTAGGGCCCGGGCATCGCCATTGGCGACGTTGACCAGGTGTTCCAGGGCGGCGGGCTCCACCTGGAGGGGGCGATCGCCGTAGCCCCGTTCCCGATCGCTTAAGGCCTGCTGGGCGATGCGGCGCAGATCCGCCGGCTCCAGGGGCTTAAGCTGGAACAGGCGGGAGCGACTGACCAGGGCCTTGTTTACCTCAAAGTAGGGGTTTTCGGTGGTGGCCCCAATCAGGATCACCGTGCCATTTTCCACCCAGGGCAGCAGGGCATCCTGCTGGGCCTTATTAAAGCGATGCACCTCGTCAATGAACAAAATCGTGCGTCGACCCTGCTGGCCGCGCTGCTCCTGGGCACTGGCGATCGCCTGGCGCAGCTCCTTCACCCCCGCCAGCACCGCATTCAGGGCGATGAAGTGGGCCCGGGTGGTGTTGGCGATAATCTGGGCCAGGGTAGTTTTGCCCGTGCCGGGGGGGCCGTAGAAAATCAGGGAGGAGAGCTGATCCGCCTGGATCGCCCGCCGCAGTAAGCGGCCCGGCCCCACCACCCGGTCCTGGCCGATGAATTCCGCCAGGGTGCGGGGCCGCAGGCGGGAGGCCAGGGGGGCTTCCTGGTCGATCTGGCGCTGGCGGTGGTGGTCAAACAAATCCATCGGTTTAGTTAAGGACGGTGCCAGGGGCATGGCCCCTTGGTAGACTGGTAAAGCTTTCCACCGCCAGCCCAATTGGGGCGGCGGCTTACCCACGGTTGATCCCTCCCCTTCCTATTGTATGGCGACATTTTTACTCGAAGTCGGCAGCGAGGAACTGCCCGCCAGTTTTGTTCCCCAGGCCCTGGCCCAGTGGCAAAGCCGGGTGCTGGCGGACCTGCAGGCCCAGGCCCTCACCCCCAGCGCCCTGCATCTCTACGGCACCCCCCGACGGTTGGCTCTGGTACTGGAGGGGCTGCCCGATCGCCAGCCCGATCGCACCGAGGCGGTGAAGGGCCCCCCGGCCCAGGCCGCCTTTAAGGAGGGCCAGCCCACCGCCGCCGCCACCGGCTTTGCCCGCTCCCGGGGGGTGGGGGTGGAGGCCCTGGAGATCCGCGACACCGACAAGGGGGCCTTCGTCTTTGTCACCCAAACCCTGCCCGGTCAGGCCCTGGCCCAGGTCTTGACGGAACTGGTGCCGGGATGGATCACCGGCCTGGAGGGGAAACGGTTCATGCGTTGGGGGGATGGGGACCTGCGCTTTCCCCGCCCGATTCGCTGGCTGGTGGCCCTGCTGGAGGACCAGGTACTGCCCCTAGAGCTGGAGAATGGTTCGGAAACCTGCCGCAGCGATCGCCAGTCCCAGGGCCACCGGGTACTCTCACCGGGCCCCCTCCCCCTGGCCCGCGCCCAGGACTACGCCGAGACCCTGCGGGCCGCCCAGGTGGAGGTGGACCCTAACCGGCGGCGGCAAACCATTGCCCACCAGGTGGAGGTCGCCGCCCACCAGCTGGGGGGCGAGGCCCTGATCCCCACCGATCTGCTGGAGGAGGTCACCCACCTGGTGGAGTGGCCCACCGCCGTGGTGGGCCAATTCGAGGCCAGCTTTCTGGACCTGCCGCCGGAGGTGGCGATCATGGAAATGGAAAGCCACCAGCGCTATTTCCCGGTGCGGCAGCCGGGGCCGGAGCTGGCCCTGATGCCCTACTTTATTACCATCGCCAACGGTGACCCGGCCAAGAGTGCCCTGATCGCCGAGGGTAACGCTCGGGTGATTCGGGCCCGCCTGTCTGACGGTAAGTTTTTCTTTGACGCCGACCGGGCCCAGTCCCTGGAGGCCCTGGGGGCTAAGCTGGCCACGGTCACCTTTGAGGAGCGGCTGGGGTCGATGGCGGCCAAGGTGGGGCGCATTGGGGCGATCGCCGCCCAGATCGCCGGGCAACTCCAGCTTGCCCCCCCCCAGCGGGCCCTGGTGCAACGGGCCGCCCACCTCTGCAAGGCGGACCTGGTCTCCCAGATGGTGGGGGAATTCCCGGAACTGCAGGGGGTAATGGGGCAACACTACGCCCGCCACAGCGGTGAACCGGAGGCGGTGGCGCTGGCGATCGCCGAGCACTACCTGCCCCGGGGGGCCCAGGACGCCCTGCCCCAGAGTCTCACCGGCCAGGTGGTGGGGCTGGCCGATCGCCTCGACACCCTGGTGGGGATTTTCAGCCTGGGGGAACTGCCCAGCGGCTCCTCCGACCCCTTCGCCCTGCGCCGGGCCGCCAATGCGGTGGTCAGCATTATCTGGGCGGCGGGCCTGCCCCTCAACCTGGCGGCGTTAGTGACGGGGGTGGTGGATGACTATGGCCGGGATCCCACCCTGAAGCTGGAGAATCCATCCCAGGTCCTGAGCCAACTGCTGGACTTCTTTCGCCAGCGGGTACAAACCCTGCTGCAGGAGGAGGGGGTGGACTACGACCTGGTGAATGGGGTGCTGGGGGAGGCGGATAGCCCCTACGGCCAGCGCCCGCTGCAGGATCTCCTTGATACCCGGGCCCGGGCTCGGTTCCTCCAGGAGATCCGCCGGGATGGCCGCCTGCAGGCGGTCTACGAAACCGTCAACCGGGCCACCCGCCTGGCGGCCCAGGGCGACCTGGCCACGGACCCGCTGGATCCGGCGGGCCTGGTGGACCCTGGCCGGTTTGAATCCCCCGCGGAGGCGGCCTTGCTGGCGGCCCTGGTCACCCTGCTGCCCCAAACCCAGGCCGCCCTGGCCCAGCGGGATTACCACCAGCTGGTGGCGGGCCTCGCCCAGGTGGCACCGGTGGTGAGTGCCTTCTTTGACGGCCCCGACAGTGTGCTGGTGATGGCCACCGATGCCCAGGTGCGGCAAAATCGCCTCAACCTGCTGGGGCTGCTGCGCAACCATGCCCTGGTGCTGGCGGACTTTGGCGCCATCGTCAAGGAGTAGGCCCACCATGCCCCAAGCCCATGTGATTGGTTTAGGAAAGTC
>Ga0208465_1000017_pt1 | contig 73068 bp, 73 predicted proteins | sample LakMenEpi31Aug10_FD_150749 | JGI IMG/M metagenome (GOLD analysis project Ga0208465, IMG submission 150749) | Freshwater microbial communities from Lake Mendota, WI - 31AUG2010 deep hole epilimnion (SPAdes) | ecosystem: Environmental > Aquatic > Freshwater > Lake > Epilimnion/Euphotic zone ...
ATGGATATCACCGAGGTGGCACTTGGTACTGTCACCGATGAGTTCATTTCATATATAAAGCAGCTAGAAAACAGTGAAAACGGCTGGGATTTGGATAAAACCACAGAATTTTTGGTGGTGGCAGCAACACTTTTAGATTTAAAGGCGGCGAAGTTACTTCCATCAGGTGAGGTAGATGATGAGTCAGATCTAGCTCTACTGGAGGCGCGAGATCTGCTATTTGCCCGACTGCTGCAATACCGGGCCTTTAAAGAGATTGCGGCAATCTTCAGTGAGCGAATAGAGCGGGAGGAGAAGTCCTTCCCAAGAACTGTGGCATTAGAGCCGCACTTTGCCCAACTACTTCCTGAGGTATTGATCGGGGTTGGCGCCCAGCGCTTTGCCGCCATTGCAAACCGAGTTTTGACCCCTAAAACTACCCCCATCTTCAGCATTGACCACCTGCATAGACCATTAGTTAGCGTCGCAGAGCAGGCGGTTAAGGTAGTAGAGATGCTGCGCAAGGCAGGTCGAGTAACTTTTAGATCATTAGTATCAGATGCCAGCTCAACCTTGGTGGTTGTGGCTCGATTCCTGGCTCTACTTGAGCTATATCGTGAAGGGGTCGTAAGGTTTGAACAGGTAATTTCACTTGGCGAGCTGCAGATAACTTGGGTTGGCAGCGCAGATGGTGAGGTTAGGGTAAGCGATGAGTTTGATATTCCACCACAACCAGTAGATGAGGCCGATAATGTCTGAAGTTGAACTTCAACGAAGCTTAGAAGCTATCTTAATGGTGGTAGATGAGCCTGTTTCGGAGCTTGTTCTAGCACAGATCATTGAGGTGCCGACTGAGGAGATTGTTTCAGCACTGGCTGCTTTGGCTGCAAAGTATGAAGTTGAGCAGAGAGGCTTTGAACTACGCCAGGTTTCAGGGGGTTGGCGCTACTACAGCCACCCGGAGATGTCTGGGTTAGTTGAAAAGTTTGTCCTAGATGGCCAACAAGCCAAATTGACGCAGGCCGCGTTAGAGACCCTAGCGGTTATCGCGTATCGACAACCAGTCTCAAGAGCTCGAGTTTCAGCAATCAGAGGGGTTAATGTCGAAGCGGTTATGAAGACCTTGGTTAATCGGGGATTGGTTGAGGAGGCTGGAATTGAAGGCGAATCTGGCGCTGTGCTGTATCAAACAACCTCATTTTTTCTTGAAAAATTGGGCCTTAACTCCATCACAGATTTGCCTGCGCTAGCACCATTTTTGCCTGATATTGATGGCTTGGATGAGTTACTTTCAACATTAACTGATTAAAAAGATCTAAATATTGCTGCCGTATTTTCGCGGTAGAGTTGCGCGTGGGTTTAAGTAGGTTGAATAAATTAATTGCCGAAGCTGGTGTGGCAAGCCGTCGTGCTGCAGATAAATTAATTGCCGAGGGCAGAGTTAGCATAGATGGTGAGACCATCACCGAGCTTGGATTTAAAGCAGATCCGGAAATAAGTGACATTAAAGTAGATGGTGAGAGTTTAAAGTTAACAAAGTCTAAAACTTATCTTGCCTTTCATAAACCAAGAGGCGTAATTTCCACCATGTCAGACCCTGAGGGTCGGGATAATTTAGGTGACTACTTTAAGGATAGGAAGGACCGCCTCTATCACGTCGGCCGTCTTGATAAGGATTCTGAGGGACTGATTCTGCTGACAAATGATGGTGAGTTTGCCCATCGCGCAACCCACCCCTCATATGGGTTAGAAAAGCACTACTTGGTTGAAATCGAGGGGGAGTTTAATAAGCAGCTATCCGACCAATTGTTGCAAGGGGTGCGCCTTGAAGACGGATTAGCTCGGGCGATAAAAGTAGTTCACGCCAGAGCAGTCAGTCGAAACCACCACTGGGTGGAGATCACAATTCATGAGGGCAGGTACCACATAATCAGACGGCTAATTGAATCCCTAGGACTAAAGGTCTTGCGCCTGATTAGAACTGAGTTTGGTCCAATCGGTATAGGAGATATGAAGCCAGGCAGGCACAGGATTCTAAATAGTGCAGAGTTGCTTAACTTGTTTAAGGTTTTAAACATAAAACAATAAGTCGGCTTAACGAATATCTATTTATATATTTATCGGTATTTGAACAGGCCCAAAGTATCAATTTATCGACTTTGCTGAGCGTGTAAGTCTATAGATTTATATACAAATCGGTATTTAAGCTAGGACCACAAACCATATAAATATATTAATCGATATTAATAAAATAGGTTTCTCACTTTAACGACATCTTTACTTATTAACTAAACGTTAATCGAGATTGAACTCATTCTCGCTACTATTATCAAATGAGAGTCAGAGGTATACGCGGGGCGACCCAGTTGAGCGTGGACTCTGCTGCGGAGATGCAGGCAGCTGTTGGGGAGCTACTGACGAAAATGCTTGCAGAGAATGCTCTTTCCCGCGATGATCTGATTTCAGTGCTTCTAACCTCTACACCTGATCTTAAAAGTGAGTTTCCAGCCGTGGCTGCCAGGGGTATTGGCCTATCTGGCGTGCCATTGCTTTGTGCACAAGAGATTGATGTTGCTCAAGCTATGCCTCGAGTTGTCAGAGTGCTTATGCACGCAAACTTGGACCTTGATCTTCAAGAGGTAAAGCATATTTACCTACGAGGCGCCGCTTCATTGCGCAAAGATCTCGCTCAATAATTCAATGTTTGCCTCAGTACGCGTTGTTGGCGCCGGATTGATTGGCACCTCAATCGCTCTTGCCCTTAAATCTTATGGAAAAAAAGTCGAAATTATTGATATTCAACCAGCTGCTCAACTTTTAGCAGTTGATTTGGTAAAAGGTGAACAAATTTCACAACCTGAATTGATATTAATTGCAGTCCCAGTTGATGTAACTGAAGAGGTTGTTTTAGAACAGATTTCAAGTAATCCCAACTCATTAGTTTGTGATTTATCTAGCGTAAAGTCTGATCTTCAACTTAAGGTGAAGCAGTTATCAGGTAACACCAAAAACTTTATCTCATTGCACCCCATGGCTGGCCGTGAGGTCTCCGGAGCAGAAGGAGCTAGAGCTGACTTGTTTGATGGACGGGCCTGGATTGCAATTGAAAATCTAGATGCTGATGATCGCGCCAAGGGCATTGTCTCTGAATTGATAAAGATCTGTTCTGGAACTGCATATTGGATGAGTGCTAACGAACATGATGAGGTAGTGGCAAGTCTTTCACATCTGCCACAAATTTTAAGCTCAGCCCTTGCGGCCCAATTGAACGCAATATCTGAAGAAAACTTGAGCACCGCCGGCCAAGGATTGCGCGATGTTACCCGACTTGCAAAATCTGATGCCCAGCTTTGGACCAAGATTCTTCTTAATAACAATCAAAGTGTTTCGGTTGCACTTTTAAGATTGATAGATGATTTATCTAAATTAGAAAAAGACTTGTCTAGTAAAAATGAGAGAAATGTTAAGAGTTTTCTGCAGTCAGGCATTGAGGGCAAGGATAGAATTCCTGGTAAACATGGAGCTAAAGAACGAGATTATTCATTTTTGCCAATTGTAATCGATGATAAACCAGGCCAGCTTGCGCGGATTTTCAATGAGTGCGCTCAGGTAAATGTAAATGTTGAAGACCTAAGTATTGAGCACTCACCAGGTCAAGAAACAGGATTGATTATCCTGGCCTTATCGCAATCTGATTGTCAAAAGTTGTCGCTTCATTTAATTGAGCAAGGATTTAAGGTTCATCCAGCCAAATATCGATAAATTAATTTAGTTCTTAAAGATAGACTAAGTACATGTCGAACCTGGTTTTAGCAATTGATGGTCCAAGTGGTTCTGGCAAATCTTCTACCGCAAAAGCGATCGCAATTAGGGCCAATTGGAGCTATCTAGATACCGGCGCCTTATATCGAGCCGTTACATTACTTGCGTTAGAGAAGAAAATTGATTCGGAAGATTCATTGATGCAGGAGCTATCAAGTAATGAAATCTCATTTGAAACCTCACCAGTTTCCCCAAAGGTGCTAATCAACGGCAAAGATGTGTCAGTTGAAATTAGAATGCAGCGAATCAATGATTCAGTTAGTAAAGTGTCAGCAATGCCACAGGTTCGAAATTTTTTATTGGAAATTCAGCGCAAATATATTGCCCAGGCTCCAGTTGGAATTGTTGTCGAAGGTAGAGATATTGGAACGGTAGTCGCCCCACATGCGCAGTTAAAAATTTATCTGCACGCAGATATTGATGCCCGAGCCAAACGTAGAGAGATTGAGATGTTGGAAGATTTGGCCACTGAGGATGTTGAGCAATCATTATCTAGGCGAGATGAGATTGATTCGACAAGGGCGGTATCGCCACTTTCTCAAGCAGAAGATGCAGCAGTGATTGACTCCACCCGCTTAACGTTAGATGAAGTAACTGATCAGATCTGGAAATGGCTTAAACAAAGAAATCTGCTAGGCCTGCCTACTATTGCAGTAATAGGTCGACCTAATGTTGGAAAATCAACATTAGTAAATCGAATGATTGGCCGCAGGGAAGCGATTGTTGAAGATACTCCAGGTGTTACTCGGGATCGAGTTAAGTATGAAGCTGAATGGAATGGCAGAAGATTCTTCTTAATTGATACTGGTGGGTGGGAAGTAAAACCAGAAGGTATATCTGAGAAAATTACTGCTGGAGCAGAAGCTGCAATTAGTGAAGCAGATTTGATTATGTTTGTTGTTGACACCCAGGTTGGCGCACTTGATGAGGATCAGTCTTTAGTCGATCTATTAAGAAAAAGTGGCAAGAAAATCTTATTAGTAGCAAATAAGATTGATAATGCAGAGGATGAGGCAGATGGCTACGCTCTGTGGAATCTAGGTTTGGGGGAGCCACGATTTGTGTCCGCTCTACACGGTCGAGGAAGCGGGGATCTGTTAGATCTACTAATTGAACAATTACCAGAGGTCGGCACCCAGCAAGTAGATGATGGATTTAGGCGAGTGGCTTTAGTTGGTCGACCTAATGTTGGTAAATCTAGCCTGCTAAATGCATTAGCTGGTTCTGCTCGATCTTTAGTTGATGATGCTGAAGGAACAACGCGAGATGCAGTTGATGAACTGATTGAGTTTGGTGGATCAACTTGGCGTTTTATAGACACCGCTGGAATTAGAAGGCGGGCACATCAAGCAAGTGGAACTGATTATTACGCATCTTTGAGAACACAGATTGCGCTAGAGCGATCAGAGGTAGCATTGATAATTTTTGATGCGTCACAGATTATTACCGAGCAAGATATAAGAATTGTCAGCATGGCAGATGAGGCTGGAAAGGCTTTAGTAATTGTTATGAATAAATGGGATTTAGTTGATGAAGAGCGACAATTGGTCTTAGATCGTGAAATAGACCGACAGCTTGAGCGCTATCCATGGGCGCAACGAGTAAATTTGTCTGCAAAGACTGGCTGGCATCGGGATCGATTAGCACCAGCACTTCGCACCGCTTTAGCTAGTTGGGAAAAACGAATTCCAACGGCCAAACTCAACGCCTTTTTGGGTGAGCTGGTTGGGGCAAATCCTCCACCTGTGCGATCAGGTAAGCAACCTAAGATTAAATTCGCCACTCAAGCCGGAACCTGCCCGCCTAAATTTGTTATCTTTGCCACCGAGTTCCTAGAAAGTGCCTACCGTCGCTTTATTGAGCGTAGGTTAAGAGAGGACTTTGGTTTCATTGGTACTCCGATAGAGGTGGCAGTTAAATTGAAAGATAGAGACAATGGTTAACATTCCCAATGCATTGACCTTGTTGCGAGCCTTGGGCGTTCCTGCTTTTTTATACCTCTTTCTAATCGCAGATCAGCCAGTTGCGGCATTCATAGTTATAGCAATTGGTGGTTTAACCGATTACTTAGATGGAAAATTGGCAAGAGCTCTAAATCAAAGTACTGAATTCGGTGCCAAATTTGATCCCGTAGTCGATCGCCTATACATAACTGCAGTTGTGTTAGCGCTAGCAAGTCGAGAGTACCTACCTTGGGCACTAGTGATTGCGATTTTAGCCAGAGATTTGATTATGGCGCTATTAGTGGCATATCAAAGAGTGAAAGGGTTTGAATATGTGCAGGTATCTTTTTTAGGAAAGGCTGCAACCTTTAACCTGCTTTACGCTTTTCCCTTCCTACTCCTTAAAGATGTAAGCGCTATTGGGTCGGCTGCCTATATTCTTGGCTGGGCGTTTGCAATTTGGGGGATCGCACTATACTTCTACACAGCCTTTCAGTATCTGTTTAAAGCTCTAGTTTCTTCTAGATAGGGGAGTTATGTCGGCCGTTCCAGAAAATCTTCGCTACACCAAGGAACATGAGTGGGTTGAGGAGTTGGCTCCAAACAAATTTAGAGTTGGTATTACAGATTATGCACAATCTGCCCTGGGCGACATTGTTTATATCCAATTGCCAAAACTTTCAGCACAGGTTTTAGCCAATTCCGTTTGCGGAGAGGTGGAATCGACCAAGTCAGTCTCTGAGATATACGCACCAATAACTGGAAAAATCGTATCTGTTAACGCTAGCTTAGAGAGCAATCCTGAGATTATTAATACCGATCCCTATGGAAAAGGGTGGATAGTTGAGATCGAGATAAGTCAGGCTACGCTTTCTGAATCCTTACTTTCTGCTGCTGATTATCAAAATTTGACCGCTTGACCGGCACATCTGTTAGTAATAGTGTCAGCCTTTAGTTTAACTTAACCATAGGGGGAATTTGTGGCCGATAAGGTAACTCCGCCTAATGATCTAACCTCGACCTTAAATTTACGGCAGTTGCGTTCAATTCCGGGAAGTATGGCATCTGAGGAGTTATATAAATCTTTATCCGCAGAGCAACAGCAAGTGGTTAATGCTCTATCTGATGGCGTCGGTATTTTGCTGGTATTAAAGGGTGCTGGAGTTGGCGGCAGGTACCTCTTGGATGCACTGGAGACAAAGGTCGGACGCGATATAAATAATGAAATTTGTTTAGATGATATTACAGTTTCACGCTCACATGCATTGATTACAAAGAGTAATGGTCGGTACTTCATTAAGGATCTAGGAAGTTTAAATGGTACTTATTTAAATGCGATCTCTGTCCGAGATACAGCGATTACATCTGGCGATGAAATTCAGATCGGTAAGTATCACTTGACGCTTTTTGTTGGGCATAAAAAATGAGTTTGCCAGCAAGAGCTTACTTAAGCATCGGCGAGGTGCTCTCTAAATTAAGAGCTGAGTTCTCTGATATCACTATCTCTAAGATTAGATTTTTAGAGTCAGAAGGCTTAATTGAGCCACAACGAACCCCAAGTGGCTATCGTAAATTTACAAATGCAGATCTGGAGCGGTTGCGCTTTGTTTTATTGGCTCAACGTGATCAATACCTACCTTTAAAGGTAATAAAAGAGAATCTTGATGCAATGGACCGAGGTTTAGTACCAGCAAAAAGCATCGGAGCAGTTGCAACCCCAAGACTTGCCTCTCAAGATGGTGTGTTAACTGCTGATCAATTTGCCAGTAACAATGACCTTAGATTGACACGATCTGAATTACTTGCGGCTTCAAACTTAAGTGATGACCAATTAACTGAGATCGAGTCCTATGGTCTGATCGCAATAAGAGGTCGACACTATGACAGTGATGCACTGGCAGTTGCTAAAGCAGTTGCAGAGATTTCTGCTTATGGAATTGGTGCTAGACATTTAAGAGCATTTAAAACAGCAGCGGATCGAGAGATCGGTTTAGTTGAGCAAGTTACTACGCCATTACTTCGACAGAAAGGCTCTGAGGCTAAAGCCCGGGCTGAAGAGGTGGAGCGAGAGTTGGCTTCACTTTCAATTAGATTGCATGCTTCATTGGTTCGTGCTGGCTTGCATCGAACAAAGTAATCGAACTAAGTAATCGAATAAAGTAATTGACTAATTAATGAGCAAGTACCATCCAGTTGAGGTTATGGGCGTTCGAGTTGAAATGCCATCAAATCAACCAATCGTCTTATTAAAAGAGTTAGATGGCGCAAGGTACTTACCAATCTGGTTAGGTGCGGTAGAGGCAACTGCAATCGCATTTGCACAGCAAGAAGTAATTCCACCAAGACCGTTAACTCATGATCTGTTTAAAGATGTATTAGGACAATTAGGAGCAAAGCTAAACACTGTTTACCTAACTGAGATCAAGGATGGGATTTTCTATGCCCAATTAAATTTCCAAGATGGACCGGCGGTTTCAGCCCGGCCAAGTGATGCCATCGCTTTGGCACTGCGGATTGGGGCACCGATACTAGCTAGCGAGCAACTGCTTGAGGATGCTGGGATTGAGATTCCAGACCAGGCCGAAGATGAGGTCGAACGCTTTAAGGAGTTCTTAGATCAGATAAAACCAGAAGATTTCCTTGGTTAAGTCCAACTCTTAACCTTTGGTTGAGGATTTTCGTGTCGATACCTACCGTAGCTAGTTATATCTTCTACAATTAAGCCCTCCCCATAGAATTGAGTCCCCATGAGCGCAAATACCGAAATCGGATATCGCGGTGCTACCGCATGTGTTGCTGCCGGAATTTCTTACCGCCAATTAGATTATTGGGCACGCACAGGTTTAGTTGAACCAGGTGTTAGGGGAGCTGCTGGCTCTGGCTCACAGCGACTATATGGCTTTAGAGATATTTTAGTTTTAAAAATAGTGAAACGTTTATTAGATACTGGTGTATCGCTGCAAAATATTAGAACTGCAGTTGAGCATTTAAGAGAGCGCGGCGTTTCAGATTTGGAAAGCATCACCCTGATGAGCGATGGTGCTTCAATTTATGAGTGCACTAGCGCAGATGAGATCGTAGATTTACTGCAGGGCGGCCAGGGAGTATTTGGCATTGCAATCGGTAAGGTCTGGACTGAGGTGGAAGGTTCGCTATCTACCTTGCAAGGGGAGAGTTTAACTGACGGCAGTTTGGTTGTTAGTGGCGAAACTAACGATGAGCTAGCCCAACGTAGAAAACTAAAAGGGGCCTAAACCAAATACCATTACTTCCCTAACTTATTGAATCGGGGAGTGGTGTCAGAAAGATCTAAGTTTGTCGACCGTCACATCGGTCCCAATGAGTATCAGATCAATACCATGCTCATGGAATTAGGTTATAAAGATCTAGATTCTTTCATCACTGCAGTTATGCCTAAAAATATTCATATCAAAGGCGAGATAGAAAAGTCTTTACCAGTTGGGATTTCTGAAGTAGATGCGATTAATGAGATTTCTAAGATCGCAAGAAAAAATAAGGTATATAGATCTCTCATCGGCAATGGTTATTATGGAACTATTACGCCGGCAGTTATTCTAAGAAATGTTTTAGAAAATCCAGGTTGGTATACCGCATATACGCCTTACCAACCAGAGATAAGCCAAGGAAGATTAGAAGCTATTTTTTCATTTCAAACTGTAGTAACTGATCTAACAGGTTTGCAGATAGCGAATGCTTCTATGCTAGATGAAGCAACAGCGGCGGCAGAAGCAATGACTCTAGCTAGACGTGTATGGCAAGGAAGTGATGATGCTTGCATTTTAATTGATGCTCAATTACATCCACATGTTAAGGCTGTCATTCAAACTAGAGCAAAACCATTAAATATTAAAATAGTTGAGAGTACTTTTGCTGATAAAGACTTTGATAGTGAAATATTTGCTGCAATTATTGCGTATCCAGAAAGTACCGGCAGAGTTAAAGATTTGACGCAAATTATTGAGAAAGTTAAATCGAAACAAGCGTTAGCAATTGTTGATTGTGATTTATTGGCTCTAACCTTGTTTAAATCACCAGGGGAGTTTGGTGCAGACATTGCCATAGGTAGTGCACAACGATTCGGCGTGCCAGTTGGTTTTGGTGGACCACACGCAGGATTTATGGCCGTTAAGAGTGGATTAGAAAGATCGCTACCTGGCAGATTAGTTGGTCAATCAGTTGATGTTCATGGCAATCCTGCTTTTCGGCTTGCCTTGCAGACTAGAGAACAGCACATTCGGCGAGATAAGGCGACATCAAATATCTGCACTGCGCAAGTTCTCTTGGCTGTTATTTCTGCGTTTTATGCAATGTGGCATGGACCAACTGGACTTAAGAAAATTGCTTCTACTATTCAAAACTATGCTCATAGATTTAGATCCTCAGCTGTTAACGCTGGATTTGAAGTAGGGGATTTTGAGATATTTGATACGGTTTTAATTAAGAGCGATAAAGCTGAAGAGATTCTTTCTCGCGCGCTCAAATCCGGCTTTAATCTGCGGCTAGTTGCTAAGAATGAATTGTCCGTTTCCTTTGATGAAACAGTAACTGAAGGTGATTTTCTAGAACTTTTGAGCTGTTTAGGTATGAAGGAAGTGACCTCTTCAACTTCAGTCTCAAGTATTTCACGTAAATCAACCTATCTTTCTCACCCAGTCTTTAATACCTACCACTCTGAAACCTCAATGCTTCGATATATCCGTTCACTGTCCGATCGTGATTTGGCTCTTGATCGCACAATGATTCCACTTGGTTCTTGTACGATGAAATTAAATGCAACCTCTGAGATGATTCCGATAACTTGGAGTGAATTTAACTCTATTCATCCATTTGCACCCTCTGATCAAACATTAGGCTATTTAGAGTTAATCGATGGGCTTAGCAAGTGGTTAATTTCAGTGACTGGCTATGATGCAGTTTCTTTGCAACCAAATGCTGGCTCACAAGGTGAGTTCGCTGGGCTTTTGGCAATAAGAAATTTTCTAGACAGTAAGAATATGACTGAAAGAAATATCTGTTTAATTCCTTCAAGTGCTCATGGAACAAATGCCGCAAGTGCTGTGATGGCTGGAATGAAAGTGATTGTAGTTGAGTGTGACGCAGATGGAAATGTAAGTCTGAGTGATATTAAGGCAAAGATTGCGCAGTATAAATCTACTTTAGCTGCACTTATGGTTACTTACCCATCAACTCATGGTGTATTTGAAGAAGCAATCTCTGAAATTTGCGAACTAGTTCATGATGCAGGCGGGCAGGTTTATGTAGATGGTGCGAATCTAAATGCTCTAGTTGGTGTGGCAAAACCTGGAAAATTTGGTGCTGATGTCTCGCATTTAAATCTGCACAAAACATTTTGTATTCCGCATGGTGGTGGAGGACCTGGGGTAGGACCAGTTATTGCTAGAGCTCATCTGGCGCCATTCTTACCAAATCATCCGGCAAACAAATTGGCGGGCCCTGATTCTGGTCCAGGACCAGTCTCTAGTGCACCATTTGGATCAGCATCAATTTTACCGATCTCTTGGATGTATATCAGAATGATGGGTGGAGCAGGTCTTACTAAAGCCACTGAGGTTGCAATATTGTCGGCTAATTACCTGGCTAAGAAATTAGACCCACTATTTCCAGTTCTATATCGGGGTCAAAATGGGCATATTGCCCATGAATGCATAATTGATATTCGAGAGATCACTAAAAATTGTGGAGTTACTGTTGATGATATTGCCAAAAGATTAATGGATCATGGTTTTCACGCGCCAACTGTGAGCTTTCCGGTAGCAGGCACCATGATGATTGAACCTACAGAATCTGAAGATATTAGGGAGTTAGATAGATTTTTAGCCGCAATGGAGAGCATTCGCAAGGAGATTAGCGATATTGAGGAGGGCAAGCTAACGGTTGAGCAATCACCATTAAGGTTTGCACCTCACACAATTGGTGATTTGGTCAATAAAGATTGGGATCGTAAATATGACCGATCGATCGGAGCTTTCCCGACTGGTGAAGAGTTTGGAATTGGAAGAAGCGGAAAGTATTTACCAACGGTAGGACGAATTGATGGTGTTTATGGCGACCGTAATTTGGTTTGTAGTTGCCTGCCGATAGCGGAGTTAGCCTCGAACTAGGAGTTTTCTACTTTACATAATGTAGATTATCGGCGGATAATCCTACGTTTGAAACCCTCTAGGCTGACCATTTTCCACGCCTCTATAACGATAGCAAAGCTCATTTTCGACTTACCATTCTCACGCTCTATAAATGTTATCGGCACCTCTTTAATTTTGTAACCAAGTTTTATAGATTGCAGCGCCATTTCAATCTGAAAACCGTAACCATGACTTTTTATCGTAAAAAAATCAATATCGGCTACTAACTGCTTTGGTAGAACTCGATAGCCCGAGGTCAGATCTCGGTACTTCAACCCCAACAATCTTGCCGCATATGCAGTACCAAATCGAGATATTAGACGCCGTCTTTCGGGCCAGTTAACTACAGATCCGCCCTCTATCCATCTTGAGCCTATAACCATAATCTGTGAATCAGAACTCTCAACCAAATCGATCATCTCTTCCGGTTGATGACTTAGGTCAGCATCCATTTGAATAAAAAAGTCGTAGTTCTTTGTTAAACCAAATTTGAATCCAGCTATATATGCAGGCCCTATTCCGTTCTTAGAATTCAAACTTAAAACTGTTAGTCCTGAAAGATTCAAAGACTGTGCTAGTTGCCCAGTTTTATCTGGTGAATTATCATCGATTACCAGTATGTCTATTTTCAGAATATTTATGTTTTCTCTCCTGATTTTATCAATTCGCTGCAATAACAATATAATTGATTCAGACTCATTGTATGTGGGAATCAAAACCAAGATATTCTTCACTTTTTAACTCTTCTTAAAATTGTTAAAAGAAGTAAAGGTATTAGAAATAGGGCTTCTAAATATTTTCCATAATCTTGTGTGAGAGTTGTGCCATCAACAGTATCAATCTGCCCAATCAAACTATTTGGAGTAAATTTTGGAATCTGTTGCAAAATAGTGCCATTATTGCTAATAAATGAAGTTACCCCAGTTGTCGAAACATATGCCACATTTCGACCAGTCTCCATAGATCTAACTCTTGCAATATTTAACTCTTGTTCTAATTGAGACGTATCCCCAAAAGTAGCATTGTTAGTTTGGACTACTAAAAAATCTGAAGTTAGTGAATCTCTAAATACATCATTAATTAATTCATAGCAGATCAGGGTTTGAAAGGTAAAATTACTAATCTTAAACTTTGTATCCTCCTGACCTGCTGCAAAATCAGTAATCTCTTTAGCATAAGGTGACACTGCCTCGGCAATAGTTCGTAATGGTAGATACTCACCAAATGGCGTCAGGTATCGTTTTGTATAAATCTGTTGCGCTTGAGAATTAAAAAGAATTGATTGATTTCTTAACCCATCGGGTGATTTTGTTACTCCTCCAACTAGTATTGGTGATGAGGTTCTAACTGACTGTTCAACAATTTCTTTATACACCTCAGGGTTAGTGTTAATGTCAATATCAACAGAATTTTCCGGCCAAATTATCAACTCATTTCCCGTAGATAATTTCTTAGTTTGCTCTAGATGGCGGTTAAAAACTTCCTTTGGGGTTGAATTGAATCCCAGTCCTAACTCGGGAACGCCACCCTGTACCAATGCAATCCTTATTGAGTTTTTTTGTTCAATTTGATCAGGTACAAAGTTGGCTAATCCGACAATAGATAATGCGATAACAAGCGGTAAAAATCTACGTGTTGCTGATAGAAAAGCAATAATGAATGAAACAAAAACTACTCCCCCGACTGGGTAAAGGGCGGCAATTGGACTGTCGATCTGAGTAAAACCAATTCTTGACCAACCAAAACCTGTAAAAGGAATAGTCCTAAGGAGTAGCTCGACTCCTACGAATGATCCAGCAAAAACAAAGCTGTTGAATCTAGCTTTTCTGCGTACAAATATACCTGGCAATATATAGAAACTTGCCTGAGCAAAGCAAAGCACTAGCCATGGAGTGTTTCCTACGTAGATTCCTGTCCAGTACTGAGATGGCAGAAGAAGCCCGAGGCCAAAAAGATATGATCCAATAATTCGTTTTTGAAATGTCAAATCTTTTATGATGGAAAACCAGATAGCCAAAGCAAGAATTGGGGCAATCCAGAAATTAAAAGGCGCAAAACCGCTTGCAGCTATCACTCCAGCTGCAAAGGTCAAAAATAGTTTCATTTTGTCCAGCCCAACGCATCCATTATTCGATCAATACTAGAACCGAGACCAAACTCATTTTTAATAGACTCAATATCATCAAGTGATTTAGGTTTCTTAGGAGAATCTACGCTTAGATTTGGGACTGGTACATCTAGTGCACAACTAACTAATTTTGTAGCAATTCGGGCATAATCTAAGCTTTCTAGAATTTTCTTTTGCAAGTTAGGTGAAAGCCGTTTGTCATTCTCTTGTGCTGCCAATACAACCTCTTCAAGACTTGAGAATGTTCTTGCTATGTTTGCTGCACCCTTTTCACCAATTCCTCTAATTCCTGGCAATCCATCGGAGGAATCTCCCCTGATCATTGCAAAGAGCGCATATCTATCACCTGGTATCTCATATTTATCAGCAATCCACTTAAGATCAACTAAATCATGATTTGAGACCCCTTTAGCCAAATAAATTATCTTCACGTCTCTTTTATCATCAACTAATTGAAATAGGTCTCGATCGCCAGTTACGATTCTTACAGGTCCTTTTTGTGAAACACTTAAAGTTGCTATCAAGTCGTCAGCTTCGTAGTCATCTACCCCAACCAATGGAATTCCGAGTGCATCTAATACATCAAGCAGTATCGGAATCTGGGGTGACAAAGTATCTGGTTCATCTTCTGTGCCTTCATCATCTAGACGATTAAGTTTGTAATCAGGAAAAAGTTCTACTCTCCAACTTGGACGCCAATCGCCTTCAAGACAAGCGACCAACCGATCAGGTTTGTACTTAACAAGCAATCGAGAAGTCATATCGAGATAGCCCTTGATTGCATTTATAGGAACTCCGTTTGGTGAAACCAAAGTGTCTGGCATTCCAAAATATGCGCGATACCAAAGCGAAGCACTATCAAGGAGCATAAGTGTCATATTGCAGCTCCTGCATAAGCTATTACTCCTCGGTCAACTGACTCAAGCGATAGATCAATAGTGTGTTGTAATTGGGGAGCTGCAACTCTAAGTTGTCTTAATAGATCAATTATCTGCTTCATAGACCGAACAAAATCCCCCACCGTTAGTTCACTACCTTTGAGTACAGAAGTTAATGAATTGCCACTAGCCCAGCGATAGGCTGCCCAACAAAATCCGAAGTCAGGTGACCGCATTGGCTCTAGGTTCATATCTATCTCAATGTCATGGATCCGGCCGTAGATACGAGAAATATCGCTAAGTGCATTTGGTACCTGACCGCGCGGAATCTTGGATGCATCATCATTTCTCGATTCATATATACAGGCAGAAATTACTGATACTAGTTCCGGAACAGTTAGTTGATCAAATACTCCAGCTCGAATTGATTCGGCTATTAATAAATCAGTTTCACCATAAATCTTAGCTAACATTCGACCAGGTTTAGTGATCTGATCATTCTCAAGATATCCTAATTTATCGAGAACTAACCTGATCCGATCAAATCTTTTAGCAATCACATTTGTTCGACTATTTATGCGATCTGTTAGTCCGTCAATCTCTCTTTGAAGGCGAAATGCTCGCTCAGTAATACGAGAATGATGCTCTCTATCTGGACAGTTGTGACATGAATGATTCTTTAGTCTCTTTCTGATATTCCCAATCTCATCCTCAATTTCGAACCTTTTGCGTTTATTTCGCTTGCTGTCATTTTCCAAATTTTTAATTTCAAAGCGCAGCTTCGCATATTCAATAAAATCTCCCTTGTCGCATTTCGCCTCATTAAAGAGTGCATCTCTTGCAGATTCATTCTTTCGAATTTGCCTAGAGAGTCCCACAACTGCTTTATCTGCTTGGAATTGTGCTAGCGAAGACTCGAGAGAGGTCCGCGCACGTTCAGATCCAAACTGCGATATTAGATTAATGCTCATGTTATATGTAGGCTTAAATGAACTCTTTAATGGATACGTTCGTGTCGACGCAAGACCACCAACAGAAGTTGAATCTAATTCATTCCCCCAAAGTATTACTGCATTACCTTCTATATCAATACCTCTTCTACCGGCACGGCCAGTTAATTGGGTATATTCTCCCGGCGAGATAGCTACATGTCCCTCGCCATTCCACTTACTTAATTTCTCAAGTACAACTGTTCTGGCGGGCATATTGATACCTAGTGCCAACGTTTCAGTTGCGAAAACAGCTTTGACTAGGCCTCGTTGGAATAATTCCTCTACCGTAACTTTAAATGCGGGTAGCAAACCAGCATGATGGGCTGCAACACCTCTTTCTAATGCATCTGCCCATTCGTAATAACCTAAAACCACAAGATCCTCTTCTGCCAAACTCTTAATGTTTCTTGAAACTACATCGCGAATCTCTTGACGCTCTTTACTATTGGTTAATCTAATTCCGGATGCAATGCATTGACGAACGGCCGCATCACAGTTATTACGCGAGAAAATAAAGGTTATGGCAGGCAAGAGGGATTCGCGTTCGAGTTTTTCTATAACCTCAGGTCTAGTTAATGATCTAGGACCTCTAGGTTTATCACGCCAGTTGCCCTTAATTTTTCGATAAGTATCCCGCTCTAGTTTTGTTAGTTCGGGATTCAACCTTTGGCCTTCACCAAATAGATCAATTAAGCGATTTCCAAAAAGGACATGCTGATACAGCGGAACAGGACGGGTTTCACTAACAATTACCTCAGTATCTCCTCTAACTGTTTGCAGCCACTCGCCAAACTCTTCTGCATTAGAAACCGTCGCTGACAAGGAAATAACTTGAACAGCATCTGATAGGTGAATCAGAATCTCTTCCCAAACAGCTCCCCTGAATTTGTCAGCAAGATAGTGAACTTCATCCATTACTACGTATTTTAGGTCAGTAATTGTCGTAGAGTTTGCATAAATCATGTTTCGCAGCACCTCAGTGGTCATGACTACGATCTGTGCCTCTGAATTGATTGAGGTATCGCCAGTTAGTAAACCGACTCTAGTTGAGCCATATTTATCGCTTAGCTCTGAGAATTTTTGGTTTGACAAAGCTTTAATTGGAGTTGTATAAAAACATTTACCACCTGAATTTATGACTAAATTTACTGCAAACTCTCCAACTATCGTTTTTCCAGCACCGGTTGGAGCAGCAACTAGAACTCCTTTGCCTGACTCCAATGCATGACATGCTGAAATTTGAAAATCATCTAATTCAAAAGGAAAACTCTCAGAGAATTCCTTAGTCTTTAAATACTTATTATTTAGTTTTACTCGTGCATAGCTTTCTGCGGGAGATAGATTCATGTTAACGACCATGAATTTAGCGCACCAGTTACAACCTCAATCTCGATCGGTAAAGGGGAAATGAACTCTCCGTCAGCAAATGCGGAAGTATCTGCCGATATCTGAACTCTTTTGCCTGAATAAGAATTTACCTTTGGGTGATCAATATGTCGACCGGAAAAAACTCTTGGAAAGATCCGTAAAAGAGTAAGCCTTGACACAGGTTTAACCAGAATCAAATCAAGTAAACCATCGGAGTTTAAGGATTTAGGACTGATCTTCATGCCCCCTCCATAATTACTCCCATTTGCAACGGTCAAAAGCATCCCTTGCTGCGAAAAAGATACGCCATCAATATCGAATGCATACTTTATACTCTTAAATTTTGAAAGAATTAATAATGTCGCAATTGTGTACTTTGCTTTACCCCGTGGCCAACTAAATGTGTTAGCTAAGGCGTTAACATTCGCGTCAAAACCGGTACTTAGCACTTGTACATACCACTCAATCTTATTTGTGCTTGAGATTCTACCTAAGTCCAATTTCTTTGGTTGGTAACTAACATAACCTTCAAATATTTCGGCTACAGATTTACCATATACGCCGATACATCTTGCAAAATCATTTCCAGTTCCAGCTGGAATTACTCCAAAGTTAATTGATTTTAATGCAATTTCCTGGATGCAAAGATGGACCAGACCATCTCCTCCAATGGCAATAAGTGTTTCAAAATCACCTATTAAAAATAGATCTCGAATTTTTTCAGAGGTTTTTACAGCACTCGACTCATCTACTAGCTCATATTCAATTTCATTTCTATCCAATAATGAGATTAGTGTCTGGCTTAACTTCTTTGCTTTTCCTCTTCCAGATTTTCTATTAAGTACAATCAACCACATTAGATGTCTTCTGGTGGGGATATTGGAGTGACATTTAATTCATTGCTATTACTGCGATTTCGCCTTCTATCTACAAGTAAGGCAAACAGGCCAGAGAGAAAGTAGATAAGGCATAAAGGAATTGCCAGTAGCGTCATGGTAATTGGATCTGGAGTCGGTGTGAAAGCAGCCGTAAAAAGAAAACAAGAAAATACTGCGACTCGCCACGGGCGTAAAATTGTCTTGCCTGAAATAATGCCTAACAAATTCAAGGCAACAAGGAAAAGCGGCAATATAAATGCTAAGCCAAAAATCAAAATAAGTCTTAGAACAAAATCTAAGTACTCATCAAATCGGACCAGATTGTCTAAGTTATCTGGCGTAAACCCTAATAAAATGCTGACTGCATTTGGAAGAATCAAGTACGCCAAAGTAGATCCGGTTAGAAAAAGCGGAGTTGCGATCAGAGCAAAAAATACAGCAGTGCGTTTCTCTTTGCGATGCAAAGCAGGTGTGATGAAGGCCCAGACTTGATATATCCATACAGGTGCTGAAAGCAGTACTCCGGTTAGCAATGAAATCTTTACCTGAAGATTAAATGGTCCAAGGATTCCATTAACATATAAAGCTCCGCACTGATTAGTGGTTGGCTCACTCGATGTACCAATATCGCAAAACGGCAGTGTTAGAAGTCGAACAATTTCCTGATAGAAAACCCATCCAACAATTGCCATAGAAACAATGGCGAATACAGATTTTATAAGCCGGTTTCTAAACTCTCGCACATGGTCTACCAGCGGCATTTTCTCGCCACGGCGTTTACTCACGTTAACTACCTATCGGAGTCTGGATCTGATTTTTTACTTCCTGTGCTCTCATCCTTATTCAACTCTTGAACTTCACTTTTAAAAATTCGCAACGATCTACCAAGCGACCTGGCTGAATCGGGCAAACGCTTAGATCCAAAGAGAACCAGAAAAACAACCGCTAGTACTAACAAATGCCATGGCTTGAGAGAGTTCATACCTACATACTACCCTAACTAGCTGAAGATTCGTATAGAGCCAAAATATTGCGGGCGTTCTCTCTTACTCTTACAGCAAAATCCTGAGGGGCTTTAATCTTTATTCCTGGAATATGACTAAGAATACTTTTCTCCAGCCAATCAATATTTGAGACTGCGACCTCGACAAGCAAACCCTGATTGCTGTGCTTGACCGATCTTATGATTGACATATTTCTCTCTACAAAGAAACGTAGCCAATCCTGAACCTCAAGTTCAATTGTGATTTCTGGTAAGTGGGATTGATTAACCTCAAATTCTAGAAATGCACCCGTTTCACATCTCGTTATTGCGTCGACTCTAAATACCCGCTCAGCTTTCTTTTCTACATCAAATGCATTCATATAGAGGGATCCATTTGAATAATAAAGCGTTAATGGAACCACATCTCGTTCAGATGACTGATCTTTAGTTACTGATATGTATCCTATTCTCAAAATCTGCCTATTGCCTATTGCCTTATTTATAATTTCGACAAACTTCGAACTAATCATCTGAGAGTCATTAATAAGTATCTCTTCATTTTTTATATGAGAAACCTTCGCTATTAACTTATCTATTTTCTCACGAAGATCATTCCGTTCAAGTTTAATCTCGGACAATATCTTTAAACCTAAGACAATAACCACCAACTCGGTCTTAGAAAATCTTCTAGGCCGATTAAGTACTTGTGGGTCAATTACAGAAACCACGCCATCTTCTAGAACAATATCGATTAACTCATATGGTGTATAACCAGGCAAGCCACACATAAAGATAAGTTCTAGGTCTTTTTCAATCTGCTTCTCGGAAGTTGAAAAACGTTTTGCCAAAGTTTTTATAGAGCAGCTTGGATTTTCAAGCACATATGGAATTAAATCCATGGTACGTAAAGCGCGTACAGCAGCAGATTCAGCCATTTAAGTAGCTTTCTAAATTCGCAACTAGTAGTTGTCGTAATGCTGCGGGCTCAATAAGTTTAAGGTCTGTGCCATGCCATAGGACCATTTCCAATAATTCCTGCTCATTAGTATAAGGAATATCCATTAGATCCCATTCTGAATCTAGATCCTTCACTGTAAACTTATTTCGTAGGGATAATGCAGCTCCTTTTCTTACTTGTAACTTTGAGACCAGGCTGACCGAATTGCTCTCTTCTTTTAGAAAATTGCCAACATTGAAATTGTCTGGCTTTTCAAATGCATCTTTTTCGCCAATTAAATCTACTTCACCCTCAATTCGCACCAGCTTAAAGGACTTAATTACATTGATTTCGAAGGCAATCAAATACCAAAAACCGTTGCTCGAATAAAGGCCATATGGATTCACTTGTCGTTTCTTGCCACGATAGCTAAATTCCAGGATTTGCTTATTTTGTACCGCAGTAAAGATTGATACTAGAAGTTGCCAATCCTCAGTAATTCTTAAAGTTGGAGTCGTGGTCATATCATTCTCGACTGGACCGCTCAAGGATTGAATTTTTAGCAATGCGTTTTGGGAGTCAATTTCTACCGCAGAGTCATGCCAAAGATTAGCTGCCATCGTAAGGAGCAGAAGTTCTTCCTTAGTAAATTCATTTTCAGCAAACTGAAAGGAGTCACTTTTTATAAGGTATCCCTGCTCGTCCTCAAACAGCGGATCAAAATTGTTTACATCTATTTGTATTCCCAAGCTACGTAGATCATCTTTATCCCTTTCAAACATTCTCTCCTTGGTTTCGGGAGATCCTTCATAGCCTGGAATATTGCGTAAAATTTCTGCTTTGCTCAGATATCGCTTGGATGCCAAAAGAGCTAGGGTTAAGTTGATTAATCTCTCTGTCTTCTGGGAACTCATGAACATAGATTAGTCTTTAAGTAAATATTTGCTAAGATTAACTATGAAAACTAAACAAAAAATAGCTTTGTTACTTCTGCCTATATCCTTATTAACTGCATGCTCAACAGACGGAGGAGTTGATCCGATGGTCCAACAGAATCAATCATTTTCAGATTTTCCTGAAGTAGCTGGACTTAGTGGTTCAAAACCTGAGATTTCAGCTCCAAAGGGAACTCCCCCAGCCAAGCTTGAAACACAGGATATTTTTGTTGGTTCGGGAGCAGAGGCAATTGCAACTTCGGTTTTAGAGGTCCACTACACATTGATGGCGTGGAGCAGTGGTCAGTTAGTCGAATCTTCTTGGGATTCTGGACAAACTGCTACGTTCCCACTTAGTGGAGTGATTCTCGGCTGGCAACAAGGAATTCCAGGAATGAAAGAAGGTGGACGACGCTTACTAGTTATTCCACCAGATCTTGGTTATGGAGCGCAAGGTGCAGGTGGTGCGATCGGTCCTAATGAAACTTTAATTTTCGTTGTAGATTTAATTAAAGTTAGTTAATCACTCAAATCGTAAGATCCTTTTGAGGGTCTCCTTCTTCGCTGTAGAACGGGCACTCCCGGTGCCATTCTTCTTGCAAACGTAAGAAATCCGGTATGGCCAATCATTCTATGCTGAGGTCTAACTGCCAAGCCTTCATGGTGCCAACCCCTGACAATAGTTTCCGATGATTCTGGCTCGGTAAAATTTCCTGATTCTTTTATCGCTTCTGCAACTCGTGATAACTGAGTTGTGGTTGCGACATAACAAAGAAAAACTCCCCCAGGAACTAATGCTTGTGAGGCAATTTCGACACATTCCCAAGGGGCAAGCATGTCGAGAATAACGCGATCATATTCAGCTTCAAACTTTCTTTCTTGTAAAACACCAATATCCAACTTCCAGTTCCGTGGGGATTCACCAAAATAACTTTGTACGTTGGTGCGAGCGATCTCTGCGAAATCTTCACGAGCTTCAAAGGAGTGTAGATAGCCATCGCTTCCAACTGCACGAAGTATGGAAATACTCAAAGCTCCAGAACCAGCTCCGGCTTCCAAAACTCTACAAGCAGGCTTTACATCTGCTACCCCAAGAATCATTGCAGAGTCTTTTGGATAAACAATCGTTGCACCTCTTGGCATAGATAGAACATAATCACTAAGTAACGGCCTAAAAATTTGAAACTTAAGTTCTCCATTTGTTTTTACAATAGATCCCTCAGGTAGGCCAAAAAGATCATCGTGCTTTAACATTCCCTTGTGTGTGTGCCACTCAGCACCCTTTGTAAGAGTTATTGAATACAGCTTACCTTTTGCATCAGTCAGTTGTATGCGATCACCATATTGAAAATTTCTATCTATCATGGCGTACTGCCCTGTCTAAAAATGGATACCACTCAACCAATTGTTTAAAAGTTATCTCTGAGAGATTGGAAATGACTCTTAAATTTTTCTCAGTTGTGATAGATATAATATGTGAAATTGCTACCACTTGTGCTCCAGAATCTAAACCTGCGCGAACTCCAGTCATAGAATCCTCCAACACAAGACATTCATCAATTTTTACTTTCAGTCTCTCAGCTGCAATTAGATAAGGTTCTGGATGCGGTTTGGAATTTGCTACATCGTCTCGCGATATTGCGATATCAAAACTATTCTCCGGAAAGCGTGTGAGTGCAGAATTCATAAGTTCCCGGCCACTAGCAGTTACCAATGCTGTCTTTAATCCAGCTTCTTTTGATTTTGTAATTAGCTCCAGAGCATTTGGTATCAATTCCAAATCCTTTACGAATTTTAACTTCATTACTTCATTCAATCTTTGACCAAAGTAGCCGTATGGCTTTACATTGCCGCTTCTATCCTGCATGTACTTCTCGGTCCTTTCCATAGGACCGCCAAGGCAATTTATTTGATCCTGCTCATCCCAATGACACCCCAGCTCTGCCATTACCTGGATCTCAGCCTGTAACCATAAAGGCTCAGAATCTATGATTGTTCCATCCATATCAAAAAGAATTGCGCTCATAATTTATAACGCCAATCCTAGTAAGGAATCAATTGCACGTGATACTAAACCACTGTGATTTGATGTTGCAATTTTATTGGACTCGAGGGACCAATCAACAATCTCGCTTAACGCTTTAGGTGTATTTAAATTATCTGATAGATCCTTAATTAAATTGCTCACAAGACTCGAAGCATCAGCTGTTTCGCTTCGTGAAAGCACCGATCGAACCAATGCAACTTCATCTTTCGCCCTCTGAAGAAGTTGCGTGCTCCACTCTCTATCTTGCTGATAGTGACCAGAAAGCAGCGCCCAACGTATAACCATTGGATCAACCCCTTCTTGAATCAATTTGGAAACAAAAATGAGATTACCCTTTGATTTGCTCATCTTCTCTCCGTCAAGGCCAATCATTCCTGCATGTATGTAGCTTTCAGCGAAGTCTCGGCCTAATGCAGCTTTTACTATCTGTGCACTCATAAAATGGTGTGGAAAGACTAAATCTGATCCGCCACCTTGCAATTGAATTACCGGATCTTTCTCATCATTATCTAAAAACTCACAAGCAATAGCTGTACATTCAATATGCCAGCCTGGTCGCCCAAACCCATATTTACTATTCCAACCTGGTTCGCCATCTTTATTCGCACTCCAAACAACAGCATCTAATGGGTGTCTTTTTCCTTCTTTGTCCGGATCTCCCCCGCGTTCGGCAAAAACCGAGATTGCTTCGGCTAGAGGAATCGGCAGAGAATCCAAATACTTATCCACGCTGAAATAGAAATCACCATCGATCTGATAAATATGACCATTTCTGTCCAACTTATCGATAAATGATTCAACAAGATCAAGAGAGTCGGTGACTTTCACTAATTGACTGGGAGGCAAAATTCTTAAGGCCGTCATATCCGAAATAAACAGATCAACTTGAGAATTGGCTAAAACTTGCCAATCTTGACCATCACGTTTTGCTCGCTCTAGAAGTGGGTCGTCGACATCTGTTACATTTTCGACAAAACTCACTTGAAGATTAGCTAATTGTTGATACCTATTAATAAGATCAAAGGACAAATAAGTTGCAGCATGGCCTAGGTGCGTAGAATCGTATGGAGTTATTCCGCATACATACATTCTAAACTTTCCACTCTTTGAGTATTCATAAAAACCAGAATAGGAGTCATGAAGTTTAAGAGGTGGAAACTTAAGATCATTAATTGGGGGCAAGTAGACCTTTGGCCAATTTTTCAAAATATTAACCTCACTTAGACTGGTGGCCAAGGAATCGCTGGCCATTCGTCACTTGGAAGTGGAAATGTTCCAGATGCTATAAGCGTGTTTATTCTATCCGAAAATGCTGAGATTTCTATATCAGTTAGATAATTTTCAAAAACACCATTGAAATCAACCTCTCGAGTTCTTTCAAGTAGAGCCATTTCTTCAGTAGTGAATTTTTCGCCCGCAAACTGCCAAATCACAGTTCTTAACTTATTTTGGCTATGAAATGATACGCCGTGATCGCAACCAAACAACTTCTCGTCACTATCAATTAACAAATGCCCATACTTTCTATCAGTATTGTTAATAATACTGTCAAACAAGGCTAGTTTTCTTAGCTGACTATCTTCGCTTTGACCAAACTCAACTACATCAACAGTCTTATCAATCTCAATCCATTGTTGCACCATACCCAAACCAAAAGGTCCATCTCGTAAAATAGTCGCCGGAACAATGTTGAAGTCTGCCAATTCGCTGACCAGAAAGGCGCAATACTCTCTGAATGCCAAATTGCCGTCTTGAAAATCCCAGAGTGGCTTTTCACCGGCGATTGGTTTATATATAACTTTAATGCTTGAGTTTGGACTTACTATCTCGCCCATCAAGGTGGCATTGGAAGCATCAATTAATCGGCCAATAACTTTTATATCGCCAATGGATAGTGTTTCTGAAGAGGTGTTCATCTGCGATATCCATTTGCTCTAGGACATAGATGGCCCCGTGGATCCACTGGGAGTGCACAGAATGGACATGCTGGTCTGCCGGCATTAACCACAGAAGATGCTCTTAAACAAAAACTTTTGACTTGATTTATTCTTAATGTAGCAATCACTAGATCTGGACCAGTGTCCAAATCATCAATTAACATTTCATCTTCCTGGGAAGCTGCTTGAATATTTACAACAACTAAGTCTGACTCCCAGGTAATACTTATTATTCCTACCTGAAAATCTTGCTCAATTGGCAGTTCTAGAGGTTCATCATCTACAACTGGAGTGGTGGATAATTCGTCAAGAGATGCCATTTTTGAGCGCCTAAGTTCTCTAACTAGCTCGTCAAATCTTTCAGAAAGGGCGATTACCTGTCCTTTCTCAATTGCCAAGGTATTTACCCCTAGTGCGGACTTAACTTGAAGAAAAAATTCTCTCTCCCCTGGCTCACCAATTGCACTAACGATAAATCTAGTAGCAGGTTGGTGGCGGTAGATTATTCTTGGCATTACTTGATCGCTCCAAATAATTTTCTTCTCAGTGAATTTCCCCCACCTAGTGAATCTTTGATCGATAACTGCTTAATTGGGGAAAAGTTCAAATTATTGGTGCTGATTATCTTGGAAGAGCTTTTTTCAATACTAATTGCTGATATTGAACCCGGCTCTATCACGAATTTCTGAAAAGAGTTCAATTCAAGTCCAGCAACCGAGGCAAGAAACATTTTGATCACATCTCCATGGCTGACAACAAGGATTGGTCCTTTTTCACCATAGAGTTTTACTTGAAATTTCCTAACACGCGCATGCAAATTTATAAAACTCTCTCCTTTAGGGAAAGTGAACTGCGCTGGATTTTTCTGCACTTTTTTCCAGTTTTTCTCCTTCTGTAGCGCAGATAGTTTTCGTCCAGACCATTGTCCATAATCCATCTCAATAAGATCAAAGTCAGTGAGTGTTTTAATTTTTCGTCTTGATTGAATATAAGGATCAATCGTTTGAATGCATCGTAGAAGTGGGCTTGAAAAGATCTTTGTAGGCTTGATCATTTCTATTGTGTTGACTAGATTCTCGGCCTGCTTAAACCCGTACTTTGATAACTCTACAGAGTTGTCCTGCCCTGCCAATATTCCACTTACATTCGCAGATGATTGAGCATGGCGTAAAAGGTAAACAATGGGCATTTGGCAAGGTTACCGATCTTTTAGCCCTCTTGTTGCTAATCTCCCAGTCATGGAAATGCGCAGGATGGGCGGGGTATCAATTTCAAGACTTGGTCTTGGGACTATGACTTGGGGCCGGGATACAGATGAAAATGAAGCCGCCCAACAACTGCAGGAGTTTATTGAAGCGGGTGGAAATCTTGTCGATACCGCTGCTATTTATGGTGATGGTGATGCTGAGCGTGTGCTCGGTGGATTTATTGGCACATTGGTTAAACGCGATAAGATTTTTATAGCTACAAAAGCTGGGGTAACTTTCAAAGATGGCATAAGACAGGTTAGCAATTCCAGAAACGATTTAATTACTGATTTAGACAAGTCATTAAGTAGATTAAATGTAGATCATATTGATCTGTGGCAGATTCAAACTTGGGATTCAAACACCCCAATTGAAGAAACATTATCTGCCCTTGACTACGCAACATCCTCTGGTAAGGCCAGGTATGTAGGAGTCTGTAACTTTAATGGCTGGCAATTAGCTAGATCAGCGACCTTACAGAATCCTATTTTTGGAAAAGCTGCAATAACCTCTTCGCAAAATGAGTACTCACTTCTTAATCGGCGCGCAGAAGATGAACTAATTCCTGCTGCGGATTCACTTGGACTGGGTTTTATTGCATGGTCACCACTTGGTCGCGGCGTACTTACTGGAAAATACCGAAATGGCGTACCTTCAGATTCAAGAGGTGCTTCTCCTCATTTTGCAAACTTTGTTGATGCTTACTTATCAGAAAGGGCAAACAAAATTGTTGAGGCAGTCTGCATCGCAGCCGATGGATTAGGTTATTCACCGTTAGAGGTTGCATTGTCTTGGGTAAGGGATGCACCAGGCGTTACAAGTGCGTTAATAGGGGCAAGAACTGGCGCCCAACTTAGAGGGATACTTACCGTTGAACAGATTGTACTTCCACAACAAGTCAGACAAGCTCTAGATGAAGTTTCTGTTCTCTCTTAGGATTTTTCTTAAACATTTTCTAGAAACTCATACAACACTCTTACTCCGAATTTTAAACCATCAATAGGCACGCGCTCGTCTACACCATGAAAGAGTGAGAAAAAATCTAAATCAGTTGGAAGGCGGAGTGGAGAAAAACCATAACCAATAATTCCAAGATCACTCAGCGCCTTATTATCTGTTCCGCCACTCATTAAATATGGAACTGGAATCGCTTGTGAGTCCTCGGCAGCAAGTGCATTACACATTGCCTCTACTAAACTTCCAGAAAAGTCAGCTTCTAAAGCTATGTCTCTTGTTATGACCTCAATATCAATTTCTTGGCCAGCAAGTTTAGTGATTGTTTCAACTAGATCTGATTCATGACCTGGTAAGAAACGACCATCAACTACTGCACTGGCGCTCTGTGGAATTACATTTGCCTTGTAACCAGCCTCTAACATCGTTGGATTAGCGGTATTAGTTAGAGTAGCTCCAATCATCTTGGCAGCATTACCTAAGTGCTTTAAAAGATTTTTAAAATTGGCAGGATCAAATGTGTCCCCAGTTAGATCAGCAATTTTCTTAAACAGTAACTTATTTGTTTTGGTTGGAACTTGTGGCCATTCATAACTACCAATTCTTGAGACTGCATTAGAGATTTTTGTTACTGCATTGTCAGTATTAATAAATGAGCCATGCCCTGCCGTGCCCTTGGCGCTGAGCTTGAGCCACTGTATTCCTTTTTGCGCCGATTCAATTAAATAAAGTCGATGATCACCCGTTATCGTTACTGAAAAGCCACCAACCTCAGAAATTGCTTCTGTAAAACCTTTAAATAATTCTGGTCTATTTTTAACTAACCATCTTGAGCCATATGTACCAGATGCCTCTTCGTCGGCAAAGAAAATTAAAAGTATGTTTCTTGGAGGCTTGTAACCCACTCTTTGCCACATTCTTACAGATGCCAATAGCATTGCATCCATATCCTTCATATCAACTGCGCCTCTACCCCATATAAAGCCATCTTTTATTTCGCCACTAAATGGGTCTACCGACCAATCCGATGCATCTGCGGGAACTACGTCAAGATGCCCATGAAGTACTAAGCCTGGACGAGTAATGTCACTTCCTGCAATTTTTGCTACAACATTTACTCTATTTGGAGCCGATTCAATAAGCTCAGCATCAATACCTACCTCAGATAATTTTCTTGCAACATACTCGGCGATTAATCGCTCATCGCCTTTACCTTCACCGTAATTAACGCTTGGAATCTGAATCATCTCTTGGCAGAACAAAACTGTTTCTTCTTCTAGCTGCGCTATTTGATCTGCGGTTAACTTCATCCCTAAATCCTATCTAAGTTGGATTTCCCTTGAATTACTATTAGGTTAAAATACAAAGATGTCCGGGTGGCGGAATTGGCAGACGCGCTAGCTTGAGGTGTTAGTGCCCGTAAGGGCTTAGGGGTTCAACTCCCCTCCCGGACACAAGTATTTGACCCAATCAATAAGATGGAGTGGTGAGCAAAAATTTGAATGATTTCATCCGAGTGATTCCTGATTTTCCTAAACCTGGAATCAGTTTTAAGGATATAACTCCCCTGATAGCAAATGGTGAAGCTTTCTTGAATGTATCCAAACAAATAGCTCAATTAAGTCGAGAATGCGACTACATCGCAGGTATTGAAGCTCGTGGATTCATTTTTGCATCCTCTGCATGCGCACTTACTGAAAAGGGATTTATTCCGATTCGAAAGAGTGGTAAGTTGCCTGGAAGGACAATCTCAACCACTTATGATCTTGAATATGGAAGTGCAACGCTGGAAATTCATACCGACATTATTAAACAAGGTTCAAAGGTATTACTTGTAGACGATGTTTTGGCAACTGGTGGCACTGCAATTGCTGCCACAAAATTATTGAAGGCAGCAGGTTTGCTCCCGATAGGACTTATTTTCCTCTTAGATATTCCAGAACTCAGCGGCAGAGCGCGAATCGCTGAAGCTCTACCTGGTCTAAAAACTGAAGTTATATTGGCACAATAACCCAATGGCTGAGTTAATTTATTACTGCGGAACAATGGATAGTGGAAAATCCACACTCGCATTGCAGACCGCGCATAATCATCGCTCTCGTGGCCGAGATGGAATTATTTTCACCAGTCTAGATAGAGCCGGTAAGGGCTTAATTTCTTCTCGACTTGGTTTGCAGATAGAAGCCCTAGAGGTAGATCCTGATTTAGATATTCATAAATTGGTAGTTGAAAGATTATCGATCGGTGGGAAAATTAATTTCATTATTTGCGATGAAGCTCAATTCTATACACCAAAGCAGATCGAGCAGCTAGCTCAGATTGTCGATGGACTTGGTATTGATGTGTATGCCTTTGGGATACTTTCAGACTTTAGAACTAAACTTTTTCCTGGAAGTGCAAGATTGGTTGAATTAGCCGACCGAGTGCAGACGCTACAAGTCGAAGCTCTTTGCTGGTGTGGCGAGAGAGCAACACATAATGCAAGAACTTTAGATGGAAAAATGGTCACCGAGGGCGAACAAGTTGTTGTTGGTGATGTAAGTTCAAATTCAACCGTTGCCTATGAAGTTCTTTGTAGAAGGCACCACATGCGAAAAGTTACCTCCAAGGTTTCAAATCCAGCCGCTGAACAGTCACTTCCATTTAACAAGTAAAAAGGGGAATCATGCAAACAAGAGGTTATGTCGTTAAAGCTGCAAAGAAGCCACTGGAAAGCTATGATTTTCAAAGACGTGAATTACGCCCACGAGATGTTGCCCTTGATATTTTCTATGCTGGTATCTGCCACTCAGACATTCATCAAGCTCGAGAAGAGTGGGGTGCTGCAATATTTCCGATGGTTCCAGGGCATGAGATTGTTGGAAAAGTAACGCAAGTAGGAAGTCAGGTAAGTAAGTTCAAGATTGGTCAGCTGATTGGTGTTGGTGTTTTTGTTGACTCCTGCCGCAAATGTTCAAGTTGTAACGCTGGTTTAGAACAATATTGTGTAGAAGGAATGACTGGTACTTATAACGCTTACGAAAGAGATGGAAAAACTATTGCATTCGGCGGTTACTCAAATAAGTTTGTGATTGATGAAGATTATGCCGTTCATGTACCAGAAAACCTAGATCTATCAGGTGTTGCTCCATTAATGTGTGCTGGAGTAACTCTCTATTCGCCATTAAAAAACTGGAAGGCAGGCCCTGGTAAAAAAGTTGGGGTAATGGGTCTGGGAGGCTTAGGACATATGGGAGTTAAGTTTTCGCATGCACTTGGGGCGGAAACGACGGTATTTTCGCATTCACCTGAAAAAGAATCTGACGCAAAGCGAATGGGAGCTGATCACTTTATTGTCACAAAAAATATCGCAGAGTTAGACAAGTATAAGCAAAGTTTTGACCTGATTCTAAACACCGTATCAGCTGATTTAGATCTAGAGCCTTACTTACAACTACTTAAATTAGACGGGACTCTAGTTGTAATCGGATTACCTGGAAAACCGTACGCTATTAACGCTGGTACTTTGCTTGGCCAAAGGCGTTCGCTATCTGGTTCAATGATTGGTGGAATGGCTGAATTACAACAAATGCTTGATTTTTGTGGCAAGCATAATATTGTCAGTGATGTCGAAGTCATTAAAGCAGATTATATAAACACTGCTTATGATCGTACTGTTGCCAGCGATGTTAAGTACCGATTTGTAATTGACGCATCTACCTTTTAAATAAATTGATGTGCTGCTAGCGCCAGTAGTGGTGCTAGCGCCAGAGCTGGCAGCAAGTTTCCAATTTCAATGCTCTTAATCCTCAGTAATCTTAGAGAGATACCGATTAGCAATATTCCACCTACTGATGTCATAGCTAAGATTTGATAATCACTTAGTATCGCACCAAGAAATAAGCCAACCAAAGTCCAGCCAAATTGGTAGATCCCAACGGGTACACATGAAAGCGCTACTCCCCAACCGAAAGTTGCTGCAAAAGCCATTGCAGCAAATCCATCGAGTGTGCTCTTTAAAACTAACTGATCAATGCCAGTTCCCATTCCATCTGAAATACTGCCCAATATTGCAAGCGGGCCAATCACGAAAATTAAAGATGATGTCACAAATCCTTCAATGAAGTTCGAATCCCCGTCTTTTGCAAATCTCTTTTTTAAGGTTTCACCAAATTTTTCCAACCTGTCCTCTATCCGCCACCAACTACCAATAACAGCCCCCATGACTAGTGAGAAGACAATTATTAAGAGCGGCCATCCCTTAGGCATTGAGTTTTGAAAAGTTGGATTCCAAAAATCCATAAGTGCATCAGCGGCCGAAATAATTGTTATGCAACCTAATGCATCTAAAATTAGATTTCTCAATCTTTCAGAAATCTTCGCCCCAATAAGAACACCAAGAGCTCCACCAAGAATGATTGTTGAAATGTTTAGTACTGTTCCGATACCGGCAAACATCAGCTAAACCTCACAAAAGATGCAACGCCCGCTATTAAGCAATAAATTGCAAACGGATATAGTGTTCGGGTTTTAAACCATCGAACTAAGAAAGTAACACTTATATAGGTACAAATGAATGAAACTATTGAACCAGCCAGGATTTGACCAAGAAGTTGATTTGCATCAGTTGTAAATAATTGGGGCAATTTAATAACAGAAGCTCCCAAAATGACCGGCAATGAAAGCAGGAAGGCAAAATCTGATGCCACTGAATGGTTTAATTTTCGCAGTAGTCCAGCACTCATTGTCACACCAAAGCGACTTATTCCTGCAAACAAAGCTAAACTCTGACCGAATCCAATAACTAAAGCACTTTTTGCATTAACTCTATTATCAATTTCTGCATCCGAATCATGAAACTCATGTGCTAGATCTCGCCTAGATAATCTTTCGGCGGTTATTAGTATTAGTCCATTTATCGTTAGGAAAACTGCTGAAAAAGAGGGGTTGCCAAATATCTGCTGAAAATACTCCTCAAAAGCTAGCCCAAGTATGCCAACAGGTATCGTGGCTATTACTACATATGCAAGAACCCTGAAAGGTGTACTTTGGTAATTTCTAGTCTTAACCGCCCTAAAAGATCCACCGATTAAATTGAGCCATCTTTTTCTAAATACTAGAAACAATGCAAAAGAACTGGCAAGGTGCATTGCAATCGATATAAGCAAATAGGTTTGATTCTCATCACTAATAAACTCCTTGAATGATCCACCAATCCAGGCAGGAATCAAAATTGCATGACCTAAGCTAGATATTGGAAATAGTTCAGTTATGCCCTGAATCGCGCCAATCAATAAGGCTTGCCCGTAAGTGAACTCCACTATTAGCCAATCTCTAGAATTTATCTACTATAGTTTAGCAGTGAGTGAATCATCTAAAGGTAGTAACAGATTTGGGACACTAATCAGTGTTTTCAAGCCTTCTAGAACAATTCCTATAACGCCATGGCGAGCAGAATCTACTTGGGCTATTGGTTTACAAAAACAACACCTACAGCGTATGTCGATATTAATTTTTGGATTGACAATCTTTGGAATCGGTGATGCTTTTTTAATTGTAACCAATCTAGGTAATTCACCTTGGACTGTGCTGGCGGAGGGAATTTCACTTAATTCTCCACTAAATATTGGAGCCTCTACATTCGTAATCTCAGCATTAGTTCTTCTTCTTTGGCTGCCATTGAAGCAGCGGCCAGGATTTGGCACGATTGCAAATATAGTAATTATTGCTGTAGCAATTGAGGTTGGATTATTTTTTATACCTGAGGTTGAGAATATTTACCTAAAATATTTTTATGTCCTATTTGGGATCGCACTGGTGGGTGCAGGATCAGCTCTATATATAACCTGTGGCTTAGGTACTGGCCCAAGGGATGGACTAATGACTGGGCTTCATTATCGGACTGGAATTAGGGTTGGAAGAGTTAGGTTAATGCTGGAGATCTCGGCGTTAATTGCTGGCGCCCTATTGGGCGGAACATTGGGCGTAGGAACCGCCCTTTTTGCCTTACTTATTGGGCAATCTGTTGCTATTTCTCTTGGTGTCGTAGGCCGGCTTACCACTAAGTAACCAATAGATTTAAGGCACTCCCCTCGGTTTGTCGGACCGAATCTGACAACATGTCGAAAACACCATGTTAAAAAAACAGAAGGGTCTAATCCATGCTTGATAGTTTCTTTAAAATCAGTCAGCGTGGCTCAACCGTAGCTCGTGAAGTTCGTGGCGGAGTCGTCACATTTTTCACAATGGCCTACATTGTTGCGCTAAATCCACTCATCATCGGTCTTGCTAAAGATGCTGATGGAAAATATATTGGCGGAGGCGATGCTCCTAATCTTGCATTAGTTGCTGCAGCCACTGCACTCATTGCCGGCGTTATGACCATATTGATGGGCGTAGTCGCTAACTTTCCATTAGCCATAGCAACCGGATTAGGTTTAAACACATTCGTTGCTGTTGGTATCGCCTCAAAAATGACCTGGGCAGATGCCATGGGACTTGTAGTCCTTGAAGGTTTAATTATTTTAATTCTCGTACTGACCGGATTTCGCACTGCGGTATTCCGAGCAGTTCCTACGCAACTTAAGATCGCTATTTCAGTTGGTATCGGTCTATTTATTGCCTTAATCGGTTTAGTAGATGCAGGCTTCGTTCGCAGAACTGGAACTGGACCTGTACCTGTAACACTCGGCGATAATGGTAATTTGGTCGGTTGGCCAATTATTGTATTTGCATTCGGTCTATTGCTAACTATTGCATTGATGGTCAGAAAAGTTAAGGCTGCAATCCTAATTGGAATTGTTGCCGCAACCGCTTTGGCAATTGCAGTTGAGTCCGCATTTAAGATCGGTCCATTATTTAATGGCGCTACCGGAGCAGTTAATCCAAAGGGTTGGAACCTAAATGTTCCAGCAATGCCTGAAGCGATTGCTGCTACACCAAGCTTTGGAATCTTAGGAGACTTCAATCTACTTGGTGGATTTGATCGAATCTCACTAGTGGCAGCCGTTCTCCTAGTATTTACACTTCTACTAGCAGACTTCTTTGACACAATGGGAACTATGACTGCTATTGGTAATCAGGCAGGACTTGTAGACCGAGATGGAAATGTAGAAGGAGCTAATCGAATTCTTCTGGTTGACTCTATTGCTGCAGCCGCTGGTGGAGCTGGTTCAGTTTCTTCAAATACTTCCTATATTGAATCTGCATCCGGCGTTGGCGAAGGTGCTCGTACTGGCCTAGCCTCTGTGGTTACTGGCTTGTTGTTCCTGTTGACAACATTCTTAGCTCCACTTGTTGCCGTAATTCCTTACGAAGCTGCTACACCTGCGTTAATCATTGTTGGATTCTTAATGATGACTCAGATCAAGGGAATTGATTGGGATGATCTTGGAATTGCGATTCCAGCCTTCCTTACAATTATCTTGATGCCATTCACCTACAACATTTCAGTTGGTATTGGTGCCGGCTTTGTGTCGTATGTAGTAATCAGACTATTCCAAGGACGCACTAAGGAGATTAATCCTTTGATGTGGGTCGTGGCTGGTTTGTTTATGATTTACTTCTTGCAATCTCCAATCAATATCTGGACTGCATAAAACATAAAATAGGTAGGGGTGGGTGCTAAGCATCCACCCCTTTACCATTTAATTGGCGATAACCCTTTTTCAAGCAACTTTATATTTGATTTGCTGAAGGGTTTTGATCCAAAAAATCCGCGATATGCCGAGAGTGGACTTGGATGTGCAGAGGTCAGTACATTCTCTTTTCGAAAGTACTTACCAGCAATAGCTGCTTGATTTCCCCATAAAATGCCAATTGCACCATTCCTAGCAACAGATTCAATTATTGGTTCGGTGATTTGAGACCAATTTAAATTTCTATGTGAATTGCAATCATGCGCGTCTACAGTTAAAGAACGATTCAGAAGTAATACGCCCTGATCTTTCCAGTCACTTAAATCACCGTTTGTCCTTTTATAACCAAGATCATCCTCTAGCTCAGTAAAAATATTTTTCAACGATGCTGGTAAAGGATTTGTGTTCTCTCGAACGGAAAAGGCCATGCCCATTGCATATTTAGGGTTTGGATAAGGGTCTTGCCCAACTATAACAACCTTAACGTGGGCTGGCGGTATTGATAGCGCTCTAAAAATATCTTCTTGATCTGGTATAAATTGCTCAGGTAGTGATTTGCTTAAAGATTCTAAGATTTGTAAGTTAACAATTTTATGCCACGGCTCAGGCAGTAATCTAACTAAGTCAACGGGCACGAGCGAAGAAACGTCCATTTTGAGATTGAACAGATATTGGTAGGCCATAAGCTGAAGTCAAATTTTCATCTGTAATAACCTGATTAACATCGCCTGAAGCAACTACTTCACCATCTTTAAGTAGTAAAGCATGAGAAGTTCCAGCTGGAATCTCTTCAATGTGGTGAGTAACAATTACCGTAGCGGGCGCCAGTGGATCCTTAGCAAATACTTCAATCCGCTTAAGCAAATCCTCTCGACCGCCTAAATCTAAGGAAGATGCTGGCTCATCTAAAAGCAAAAGTTCCGGGTCTGCCATTAATGCTCTTGCTATTTGAACTCGCTTTTTCTCACCTTCACTAAGGGTGCCAAATGTTCGATCACCTAGTTCTCTAACTCCTAAGGCTGTAAGAAGTGCCATAGCTCGTGACTCATCCCATAAATCATATTTTTCCTGCCATCTACCTAAAACAGCATATGCTGCAGTAAGCACTGCATCAATTACTAGTTCATCGGATGGTAATTGTTCAACTAATGCAGAAGATGTCAGGCCAATGCGAGTTCGTAATTCAAAAACATCGACCTTACCTAACTGCTGGCCCAAGATCTCAATTTTGCCGGTGGTTGGATGGATTAGTGATGCACAGATTTGCAATAAGGTAGTTTTGCCCGCGCCATTAGGCCCCAAGACCACCCAACGCTGCCCTTCAAGAACCTGCCAACTCAAAGGTCCAAGTATGGTTTTATCGCCTCTGCGAACGCTTATCTCTTCTAGATTTAATATAGCGCTCATAAGGATAAAAGATACCTCGCTTAAGGCCAATAACGGATAATCTGAGCCAATGCCTAGCGAGAATATCTCACAATTCACTGGTTTGATTCTAGTTTCAGGCCAAGACAGGCCAGGAATCATGGCAGATCTAATGACGACTCTGTCAGAGTTTTCAGTAAAGATAATTGATGTCCAGCAAATATGCATTCGAGGACGTTTGATCCTGGCGGTTCTCATCTCCCTAGATCAAGCTCATGCAGAGGCTATAGCGATTGATCTTGACCATTTACAAAAGAAAAGTAGTTTGGATATAGCTATCGATTTTGCTGAATATATGGCATTGCGTGAAGAGTCTGACTCATTGATAGTGATAATTGTAGGCCAAGAGATAAAACCTTTGAAGCTAGCATTAATTGCATCTGAAATTGCAAAAATTGATGGGAATATTAAGCAGATAAGGCGATCAGAATACAATTCACTTGAATCAATTGAACTTCAACTGTCCATTCCAAACAAACTTCTAAAAGTAGTTCAACAAAATCTTAAAGAGGTTGCTCTATTAAATGATATAGATCTATCAGTTGAGCTAGGTGGAAGCGCTCGACAAAGAAAACGAATAGTTTTACTTGATATGGATTCGACCTTAATAGAACAGGAAGTAATTGATCTTCTTGCAGAACATGCAGGCCAAGGTAGTTTTGTAGCAGAGATAACTAAACAAGCTATGAATGGTGAAATAAACTTTAAAGAGGCGCTAGAGAAAAGAGTAGGTGCGCTAAAAGATCTAGATGTTTCTATTTTTAATGAAGTACGCAAAGAGATTAAGTTGGCTAAGGGTGCCGTAGAAATGATCTCAAAATTGCACGCATGCGGCCACCTTGTTGGAGTGGTATCGGGTGGCTTTTTAGATGTAATTGAACCGATTCTTCAGGATCTAAAAATTGACTTCTACCGGGCTAACAAGCTTGAAGTAATCGATGGCAAACTCACCGGAAAGTTAGAGGGAGATATCATAGACAGCGGTGCAAAGCTTTTGGCCTTAAAAGAACTTGCTCTCCTAGGCAAAATTGATCTATCTCATACTGTTGCTGTCGGTGATGGCGCAAACGATATCGACATGATTGAATCTGCTGGACTTGGTATTGCATTTAATGGCAAATCAAAATTGAATAAAATCGCCGATACAACCATATCTCAGCCTGATTTGAGTGCAGTGTTGCTATTTATGGGAATTCAATTTTAAGAAAATCTTGCTTTAGCCAGTTCGCGCAATTTTTCAATCGTAGCGACGGGATTAACTGATTTATAAACAGCGCTTCCAGCCACAAAACAGTTAGCACCAGATTCGGCCGCCTCTTCAATTGTGATTTCTGAAATCCCACCATCAACCTGAAGTATTGGCCTCGCACCATTTAATGAGTTTATCCATTCACGTGCCTGTTTAACCTTTGGCATTTGTTGCCTCATGAAAGCTTGTCCTCCAAAGCCAGGTTCAACCGTCATAACTACTAGCATGTCTATATCTGCAATAAAATCTTCAACTTTTGAAAAATCAGTGCCGGGCTTAATCGCGATTCCTACCTTTGCCCCATTTGATCTTATGTCATTAATGGTTTGACCTACACTTTTAGCTGCTTCATAGTGAAAGGTTACTGAGGCGCATCCAGCATGTGCATACCTAGGGGCAATTAAATCAGGATTTTCTATCATCAAGTGAGCGTCAACTGGAAGTTTGGAAATTTTAATAATCTCAACTGCGCGCTCAAATGCAAATGTAAAATTTGGTACAAATTTATTATCCATAATATCTAAGTGAAGAAAATCTGAAACAGCTGCTACTTTTGAAATTTCATTCTCAAGGTCATCAAAATTAGCATTCAAAATGCTGGGATTGATAAATACCTGAGCTGATTTATTCAAGATTACACTTCCTTCTTAAACAATGCCATAAACATAGCATCCGACTGATTTTTATGCGTCCACAATTGCATAGTTCCATCTTCCTGAACTCCACTTTTGTTCTCGAGCATCAAAGATTGCATAGGGACTAATTTCATATCAGGGTGACTGCCTAAGAAATCGATTACTTGGCCTTTAGTTTCTGCTAAATGGGGCGAGCAAGTTACATACGCAATCATTCCGTTTGGATTCAATAGAGAGTAAGCACTGCCTAATAGATTCCTTTGAAGAGTTACTAACTCCTTTAAATTTACGACAGATTTTCTCCACCTAGCCTCCGGTCTTCTTCTTAAGGCACCAAGACCAGTGCATGGAGCATCAATTAGAATACGATCATACTTATCTAAAAAATTATCAGGCTTAGTACCATCATTAACAAGAACATCATTATTATTTGTGACCCGCTTTACTAACTCAGCTCTAGTTGGGTTAATTTCGTTTGCTATAAATTTGGACTCAGGATGATTAACTTTTATCCAGTTATAAAGATAAGCTGCTTTGCCACCAGGACCTGCACATAAATCCAACCACTTCTGATTATTTTCAGCAGTTGCTAGGAAGTTCTCTACCACCAATTGAGATCCCCTATCTTGAACTCCAACTCTTCTTTCCAGTACTGGCGGAAACTCAGATGGGATTATGGGAACATTAAATCCATTCGGAATGCCCGAAATCTTAACTCCACCTAGCGATTCAATTTCATTAATAGTTGATTTGCCTGGCCAACAAACTAAATCAGGAGCAGCTGGCAAATTGTTTGAACGAAGCAACTCTTCAACTTCTTGCCAATCTTTTAAACAATCATAGAAAGAACTAACTATCCATTCTGGATGACTATATTCAATGCTCAATCTCTGAATAACAGGTAGATCCTGTATCTCAGTAATTGAGGCTTCTTCGGAAGTTACTTTTCTTAAAATGGCATTAACATAAGAAGCTTTAGATTCTCCAGCAACGAATTTTGCAACTTCAACAGTCTCTGAAACTGCTGCATGGTTTGGTACTCGCATTTGGGTTATTTGGTGAATCCCTATTCGAATTAAATCGACTATTTTTGGATCAACCTCATCAATGCTTCTATCCAAATATTTAGAAGCAATATAGTCGTGCTTTCCTTGCATGCGAAGAGTTCCATAAGCCAGCTCAGTGGTGAACGCGCGATCAGATTGTTCCATTTTAGAATTTGAAAGAAGTTCTGGAAGTCTTAAATTTGCATAAGCTCCTTGCCTATTTACTTGAGAAACTAACTCATAAGCAATGAGTCGGGATTGATTAGGTTTTGGCTTACCCAAGATGCAAACCCGTTCGATTACTAAGGCCACGAATGAATTCACTAGCGGTCATCGATACTCTTCCGGCGGGTGTTAAGTTCAATATTTCAATTGCACCGGAAGCCGTTCCAACAATCAACCTTTCGGTATCAATTAAGACTTCGCCGCATTTCAAAGTTTTGTTCACAATTGTCGGCTTTAGCCTTTCAATTTTCAGTCTAAGCTCTCCAAGCGTTGTCCAAACTCCTGGATTGTTATGCAAAGCCCGATACAAATTGTAAATGTGCTCGCTAGATGAATCCCAAATAATCTGACCATCAGCTTTATTGAATTTTGCAGCATAGGAAACTCCAACTTCACTTTGGGGAGTCGGTAGCAAGCCATTGGAAATCATGCTTAATGTCTCTACAGCAAGACCTGCACCCAATTCACTAAGTTCAATTAATACATCTTCCGTTGTTGCATCAACTTTTAGCGGTACCTCAAGCACTTTATAAACAGCCCCAGTGTCAAGCCCTTGGTCAAGTTTAAATACCGAAACTCCAGTCGTCTTATCGCCCGACAAAATTGCGCGCTGAACTGGCGCTGCTCCACGAAACTTTGGCAACACTGAGAAATGGACATTGAGCCAACCAAACTTTGGCAAGCTCAATAATCTTGGCGTTATAATTTGTCCGTAGGAAATAGTTATAATCAAATCAACTTTTGATGTTGTTATTAGCAGTTCGAAGTCATCCATATTCTCGGGCTTGAAAACTTCTATTTCTTCTTCTTTTGCCCAAACGGCTAGGGGGTTAGAAGTTACTGATAAGCCTCTACCAACTGCCTTATCTTGGCTAGTAACGATCCCGACTAACTCATGATTTTGATTATGTTTTAATGCTGAAGCTAGCGGCCTTGCTATAAGCGAAGTTGATGCAACTATTATCTTCAAATTTACAAACCCTGGCCATGTGTATTATGAGGAGAGATTTTAATTTTTGGCGCAAAACCATTTTGATTTGCCAGCCCAAACCAATCAGATTCTCGAATTTCTTTCATGGCAATTTTTCTTTGCTCACTATTCATTCGATCTATGAAAAGCACCCCATTGAGGTGATCGGTTTCGTGCTGTAAACATCTAGCTAATAGTTCAGTCCCTTCAACTACAACTGGATCGCCGTACATATTGAACCCTTTAGCAACCGCCCTAAATGCCCTTGGAGTATCAAACGATAGATTAGGAAAGGATAAACATCCTTCCTCCCCCTCTTGCATTTCCTCACTCAAATCCAGTGTTGGATTAACTAAGTGTCCAAGTTCATCGTCTATATCCCATACGAAAACCCTAAGTGGAACGCCAATTTGAGGAGCAGCTAATCCAGCTCCTGGTGCTGCCTGCATTGTTTGAGTCAGGTCAGAGACTAAATTCCTAAGCTCTTTGTCAAAATCAGTTACTGGATTTGCAGGCGTAACCAGCACTGGATCCCCAAATAACCTAATTGATTGAACAGTCATGTTCTAATGATACTTCATATTAAAGATCAAATGGATCTAAACGAATTTGAAAAACACTCTTACCTTTTAGCCCTTGCAACCTTACGACATCGTCTAGCATGTCGACGAACTTGCTAGATTCTTCCAGCGACGCTCTGATGATGATTTTACTGTTAGAACTGTCTATATCTATTGGTCCATTCACTTCATAGGTGGTAGCAGATTTCAAATTTTCCGAAAACTTTGAAATATCTTTCTTTATACCTGTCACAACGGCCATACGAAAAAAGGGAGGTAACTTAGCGGTCTTGCGCTCTTTAAGAATTTGTTTTACCAAATAAGATGAGTCAGATCTAAGTAAAGATTGAGTAAGAGGATGCTTATTTGGCAAAGAGATAAAAACCTCTGCTAAATCAAGACTTCTATTTAAAATTGAAAACCAAGTATGTCTGGCTAACTCCTCAGAACGCAAAAATGGGCGATTAACTAATCTCTCTCCATCGAACAAAATGACAGCAGCATAAAGCTCTTGAGGCTCTGATCCGGCCGTAGCTAAGACAATATGATTACCCTTTGGCATAAGTCGTATTTGCTTAGTGCCAGAGGAAACTAAAAGTGGAATCTTAGGTAAAGCTCTACCTATCTCTTCAGCTAGGCGTTCAATGCCTTTAGAGATCACATATGGCAAGTTTCCACCACAAAAATTACATCTCCAATCATTGTGCGCTTTATAACAGATATAACATCTTGGTACCTTTCCGGTACCAACAATCTGCAACTTTCCACCACACTCACAATTGGCAGCATTTCGACATTTTGAGCATAAAAATAGATTTCCATACCCCTTCTCAGCAACAGAAACTAAGACATTTCCTTTGGAAGCCCCGATCTTAATCTGAGACAAATATCCGCTTGAATCTTCATTTGTTATAAACCTTCTCTTACTCGAGCTACTAAACTTTTTACGTTCTAGCCAACCTATATCAATTAATCTTTCAATCTCTAAAGAGTGTGAAGCTGAAACAAACATTAGAGAAACATCTTGTGCTCGAAGAAGCGAAACATCTCGAGTATTCCAACCAGGAGAATGTAGTTCATAGTGAGAGTTATCTAAATCAGAAAATACAATCACTGTTGCAGTAGATGATAAAGGAGCAAATATTCCACTCCTAGTTGCTAAAACAACTGCAGGCTTAGCAGAATTAACTATCAAAAAATTTCTATATCTTTCATTCTTAGCTAAATGTGAACCTAGTTCAACTAGTTGATCCCCAAATACTGGCGCTAGAATTTCCTTAAAGTTAAGAATATCTTTCTCATCTGGCACAACCAGTAAAACTTGCCCTATCTCTGACCTTAATTTCACTATCTCTGATAAAAATTTGTAAACATCTACCCCTGCAGGTGTATTTACCGCCCATCTAAGTCTTTTATCTATTCTTAGCTCTGAAAACTCAGAGTGCTCGAATATTCTAGAAAAGTCATTATCTAGATCTAAATCTGGTGAATCTACTGCACTCTTGAAAAAAAGCTTTTCTTCTTTAATTACACGAGCTGGTACTGCTTGTTTCAGCAAGTTCCAAAAACTACCACCGAATCGGTTTCTAACCTGCTCTAAATGATAAATCAATTGTTGTGAAATAAAGCCACTTGGCGAACTCACACTTTGAATGAGCTTCTTTTCGCGATTTGAAGAATCAATGTCAGAAATTCCAACAATTAACCCTTCGGTATTCTTTTTTCCAAACTCAACTATTACTTTTGTACCAATAGTTGCAATAGAAGTTAAACTGCTTGGAATTAAGTAGTCATATAGGCCCTCTAGATGAGATACGGGCGTGTCTACTAATACTGAGGCTACTTTTAGTTTTGCTAGATCTTCTTTATCTTTTCCAGGTTTGCTCTTTACTGACTGTCGCTTGAGCTTTAGTGGAGCAGTCACTGCTAATTAAAATAAGATTTCAGGGCAGATGCTCGATCGGTCTTTTCCCAAGTGAAATCAGGCAATTCTCTTCCAAAATGACCGTAAGCAGCTGTCTGGCTATAAATTGGACGAAGTAGATCTAAATCTCTAATGATTGCTGCAGGGCGAAGATCAAATACTTTCTTAATCGCTTCACTGATTTTTAAGTTTGAAACCTTCTCGGTTCCGAATGTCTCGACAAATAATCCTACGGGATGTGCTTTGCCTATTGCATAAGCAACTTGGACTTCACATCTTTCGGCCAATCCTGCTGCCACAACATTTTTTGCTACCCACCGCATGGCATAGGCAGCCGATCTATCAACTTTTGAAGGGTCTTTTCCAGAAAAAGCACCACCGCCATGCCGAGCCATTCCACCGTAAGTATCTACAATTATTTTTCTACCAGTCAGGCCAGCATCGCCCATTGGTCCACCGATGACAAATCTCCCAGTTGGGTTAATTAAAACTTTAACATTTTTTGTTTCAATCTCTAGATCCTTTAAAATTGGATCAATTACCTGATCTCTTACTTCTGGAGTTAATTTTCGCTCTAAATCTACATCACTAGAGTGTTGAGTAGATATAACTATAGTATTTAATGCGATTGCCTTATCGCCAGCATACTCAATCGTTACCTGTGTTTTACCGTCAGGTCTTAAGTAGGAAAGGGTCCCATTCTTCCTTACCTTCGAAAGCTGTAATGAAAGTTTATGCGCAAGCGAAATAGGAAGTGGCATTAGCTCTGGTGTATCAATGCAAGCATAACCAAACATTAATCCTTGATCACCTGCTCCTTGCAAATCCAATGGATCAACCGAGTCAGACTTTCTTTTCTCAACAGCCTGATCTACTCCTTGAGCAATATCTGATGATTGCTGCCCGATAGAAATAGATACTCCACAGCTATTTCCATCAAAACCTTTATCAGAAGAGTCATAACCAATCTCTAAAACAGTATCTCTGACTATATTCATTACATCTGCATACCCATTGGTCGTGACTTCACCGGCAACATGAACTTGCCCCGTAGTAATTAAGGTTTCAACAGCAACTCGGCTTTTAGGATCTTGAGCAAGTAAGGAGTCCAAAATTGCATCCGAAATCTGATCAGCAATTTTGTCTGGATGTCCTTCAGTCACCGATTCTGAGGTGAAAAGCCTATTACTCATGCGCTAACTCTAACCGAGAGCACATTTGATCAAGCAATATATCTGAAAGTGTCTGCTTAGAAATCCTTGGAACCTTGATCAAATCTTGATTCCTACCAATTAAAAAGCCTTCAGTAGAATCACTGCCAAAAATCGCCCCATTTGTTACATCATTAACATAAATCATGTCTAAGTACTTACCATCTAATTTTTTTTGTCCTGCAGCAATTAAATCTGATTCTTCCTTGCTTGTTTCTGCAGCAAAACCAACAATTACTTGGTCCTTACGTTTAGTCTGAGAGAGCTTTTGTAGAATATCTTGATTCGCCTCTAAATTTATTGAATCTAATCCTGATTTTTTAATCTTTGTGTCGGAGTAATTCCTAACTTTTGCATCTGCAACCGCTGCACTCATTATTAGGGCGTCGGAATGAGCGAACTCTACATTTAGTACCGCCGCCATCTCATCTGCAGTCTGAACATATGTAGTAATAACGCCTTCTATCATCGGCAGGTCCGTATTGGCTGCCACCAGATGAACCTGAGCTCCTCGACTTGCAGCAGCTTCAGCAATGGCAAACCCCTGTTTACCTGATGATCTATTTCCTATGAATCTAACTGGATCAATTGGTTCTCGGGTTCCACCTGCAGTTACCAAAATTTTATATCCCTTTAGGTCTGTGCTTAAACTTGTTTGGGCATAAATTGAAGAAATTATTTTTGAAACCTCAGGGTATCTACCTAAACCAAAATCAGCACCAGTCATACGTCCTTCGTCTGGCTCAATAACTATAAATCCTCTTCTTTTCAAAATTTCAATGTTCTCAACTGTGGCCGGATTGCTCCACATCTCAGGATGCATTGCTGGAACTAAAAATTTAATCCCAGTTGAGGCTAAGACAATGTTAGTCAGTAGATCGTCTGCCATACCGGCTGAAATTTTTGCAATGATGTCAGCTGTAGCAGGGGCTATAACTACCAAATCATTCTCTTTAGCCATTGAAATATGTGGCACATTTTCAACTTCTGTCCAAAACTCTGTAACAACTTTACGTCCAGATAGAGCTTCCCATGTTGCTTTACCTACAAAATTTAAACTGGCTGAAGTCGGTACCACATCTACAATAAATCCCTCATCTTGCAATCTTCTTAACAACTCACAAGATTTATAGGCAGAGATGCCAGCCGAAACTCCAAGTAAAAGCTTACGACCACGGGGAAACATGGCTAAAAATTAGCTAGCTGTATCAGCTGGCTTTGGTTCTAAATTCTCTATAGTTAATAGGCCTTCATTAATTTCCCTCAAAGCAATCGACAACGGCTTTTCGTGAACATAAGTTTCTACAAGTGGCCCAACATATTCCAATAAACCCTCGCCCAGCTGTGAGTAATAAGCATTGATTTGTCGAGCACGCTTAGCTGCGTATAGAACTAAACTGTATTTTGAGCCAGCTTTATCTAACAAAGCATCAATTGGTGGATTGGTAATTCCGTCTAATGCTTGGTTACTCATCTTGGCCCCTTTAATTAACTAGCGAAGGGCTAAAGATACCAGTTCTGATACCGACCGCTCTACCTCGTGATTTACCACAACATAATCGAATTCGGCTGCAGCCGAAAGCTCCTCTTTTGCTCTATCTAGGCGAGCCTGAGTGGAGTGCTCGGACTCAGTACCCCGATTAATAAGTCTGATTTTCAACTCTTCCCAGTTGGGTGGTTCAATGAAAATAAATATTGCATCCTTTGAATTTTTCCGCACTTGTCTAGCACCATTTAGTTCTATTTCAAGGATTACATTCTTTCCATTACTAAGTGCTTCGAAAACTGGTGTTTTGGGTGTGCCGTATCTGGCTCCAGCAAACTCTGCCCATTCTAAAAATTCATTATTTGTAACCATTTCTGCAAATTTTTCACCAGTAACAAAATGGTAAGACTCTCCATCTTTTTCCCCTGGCCGAATAGGTCTGGTAGTAACAGAAACTGAGATCCAAAACCTATTATCTGAACGGAGGTGGTTTGTTATCGTGCTTTTTCCGACACCACTTGGACCTGAAACAACAAGCAATTTTCCAGTCTTAGGAGAATTTTTCATCAGCAAAAACTCCTGTCGTAGTAGCTCAAGTTGCCTGTGTCCAACACCACCGATTCTACGCGATGGTGAGATCTTTGTTCTTTCCAGGATTAACTCTGCGCGCACTTTGCCGATTCCTGGTACCGATTGCAATAGATCGACTAACTTCATGCGAGAGATAGATTTACGCGTATCACTGAACAGATCAAAGAAATACAATTTTCCATTGGTAACCTGATCTTTCACTTCAGCTCGCTCCTGGCGTGCCTCCACTGCCTTTCGACCAGCCTTACGGCGGAATCTGTTACTTATCTTAGGTGGCTGCATTAAGCTAATGAATTCAAAATTAGTTCGATCTTTTTTTGCATCGCCTTGCCATTACCATCCCACAACTGGGTGATAGATCGTCCGATAACCACAAAATTAGCACCTGCTGATATTGCCTCTTTAGGCGACATTACTCGAACTTGATCCCCTAGATCATCCCCTGGAACTCGCACACCAGGTGTTATCAGAATTGCAGAATTTGATAAGTCTCTTAAGGTAGCAACTTCAAACGGTGAGCAGACTAAAGATGTAGCCCCAGCAGCTAGCGCAAGTTTGGCCCAGTTTTTTGTAGTCTCTTCAATATTTTGGCTTTGACCAAGAGCTGAGAAACCTTCTTCAGAAAATGATGTAAGGACAGTAACTGCAGTAATCGAACCATTAGGTAAGGCATCTTTTGCTGCAGTAATCATCTTGCTACCACCTGAGGCATGTACTGTGAGAAATTTTGGCTTTAACTCTGCAACAGACTCTACGGCACCTTTTACTGTATTTGGTATGTCATATAACTTTAAATCTAGGAACAGTTCAAAATCGGCCACTGTTCGTAATTTTCTTATTCCATCTACTCCATTTCGCAAGAAGAACTCAAGACCAACTTTATAATGATCTATAAACTCATTTGAAGATTTAATCCAACTTTCTGCCTGTGATAGATCTTTGGTATCTAGTGCCAATATAACTGGTGAACTCATCAAACTCCCCTATGTGCAAATCCAATAGCATCTCTGAAATCTTTAAAGCCGCGTTCTATTAGCAAATCTGATAACTGATTCTTTACAAGCATAGCGGCATTAGGATTACCAAAACTAGCAGTTCCAATTGAAACGGCACTCGCTCCAGCCAAAATTAATTCCAAAGCATCACGTCCTGTTGAGACTCCTCCCATGCCCACTATAGGAATATTTGGAAATGCTTGATGCACTTGATAAATAGCACGTACGGCCACTGGCCTAATTGCTGGGCCAGATAGCCCTCCTGTTTTACCTGCTAATTTTGGTTTCATAGTATTAACATCGATTACCATGCCTAGCAGTGTATTAATAAGTGCTAATCCATCAACACCAGCATTTATCACTGATTTAGCTATTTCTACTATGTCCGTCACATCCGGTGAAAGCTTTGCAACTATAGGGAGCTCACCACCAATATTCCTTCTTACTGCTTCTATTACTGCAACTGATGTATCTGGATGACAAGCAAATACTTGGCCTCTATTTTCAACGTTAGGACAAGAAATATTAACCTCGACTGCGCTAATTCCAGAGACTGCACGTAAGCGTCTTGAAAGCACACCATATTCTTCAACTGTTTCACCAGCAATGGAAACAATTACCTTTACCTTTTGATCAACTAACCAGGGGATATCATTTTCTAAAAAGGCATCAATTCCGGGTCCTTGTAATCCAATAGAATTTAGCATTCCACTAGGAGTTTCTGCCATTCTGGGAGTATTGCGACCTGTTCGAGGCTTAGTCATAATCGACTTCGTAACTATTGCGCCAAGATCGGTTAATGGAAAAAACTGAGAAAGCTCCTGGCCAGAACTTGCACAGCCACTAGCGGTAAATATTGGATTAGAAAACCTTTTGCTACCAATTTTTGTGGAGTAATCCAAAGTTGTCATGAGTGGAGTAAATCCGTAACCGTTTTTTTATCCCAGATAATTTCAGCTGCATCCATAACAGGACCATCAATGCATGTGCGAACCATTTTAATTCCACTTTCATGCTTGATCGGAACTACACAAGTCATACATACGCCAATACCGCAAGCCATAGATTCTTCTACAGAGCATTGATGGGCAATATCAAAATCCTCTGCAATTTTTGCAATGGCTGACAACATTCCCATTGGCCCACAAGAATAAATAACCTCTGTCTTATACTCCCTGATTAACCTAGGAATCGCTTCGCTAATTTGTCCATGTATACCTGCACTTCCATCATCTGTAGTTAGCGTTAGCGAAGAAACGCTTCGTTTTCCTTCAAGCGGTGCAAAAATTTTAGCTGCCGTACTAGCTCCCAAAACCATATCAACTCTGCAGCCTCTGTTTTTCAGCAACTCGGCCAAGGCAAATAACGGTGCTGACCCATATCCCCCACCGATTAGCATTGCATTTGCATTGCTACTTGGAACACCAAATGCAGTTCCTAATGGGCCAATCAGATCCACGAATTCGCCAACCGATCGAGAGCACAACCAAGTGCTTCCATGGCCATGAGGAGCAATGACAAGTTCGATGCTTCCGCCCATTGGACCTTTATCAATTGCTCGATAAACCGCAAACGCTCTACGAAGTATATGCGCGGACTGACTATCGCCTATTGAAATTGCAACAAAATTTCCCGGCCTTGAATTTGCTGCCATCTCACCAACTGCAAAAACCATATGATGATACGGTCCAAACTTTTTGTTACTAATTACCTCTGCAGAGATTTGTACTGCAGATTTATTTATTCGATGAGGTATCACTTCTTCATCCACTCCTGAAGAGATTTAATTTGAAATTCACTGTTTTGAAGTTCAGAGATACCAGCAACAGCAGCTTTGAATCCAGGAATAGTTGTAATACATGGCACGGATCTTGAAATTGCAGCAGTTCGAATCAAGAAGCCATCTTGCCTTGAACCGCGGCCAATTGGTGTATTAATCACCAGTTGGACTAACCCCTTAGTAATTACATCATTAGCTGATAATTGCGCAGAGCTGGTATCTGAATTTTTCCTAACCAACTCTGACGGAATGCCCTTTTCCGCAAGGAAAATATTCGTTCCAGAAGTGCTATAAATCTTAAATCCAAGTTGATGTAAATCTCGGGCTGCCCGCCAACCAGACTCTTTTGCTCGATCAGATAGTGAAATAAAAACTGAGCCGTTCTTTGGAAGCGAGCCGAAAGCTGCTGTCTGACTTTTTGCATAAGCTAACCCAAAATTATTTGCTATGCCCATTACTTCGCCAGTGGACTTCATTTCTGGTCCTAATACAGTATCAATACCTGTGCCATCAACTCTTCTGAATCGATTAAATGGCAAAACAGCCTCTTTCACCGAGACACCATTCGGCTTGCCATCACCTATCGTTGGCAAAATTTTATTCTTCCGAAGGCTGTCAATTGATACACCAGTTGCAATCAATGCAGCCGCTTTAGCTAATTGCACGCCTGTAGCTTTAGCTACAAACGGAACTGTTCTTGAAGCTCTTGGATTGGCTTCTAGTACATATAGTTTCTTATTCTCACCGCTTATAGCAAATTGAATATTAATTAGACCTCTTACACCTATATCACGCGCTAATTTCTCCGTAGCTATTCGAATTTCAGCAATCATATTTTTCTCTAAAGAAATACTTGGAAGCACACAAGCGGAATCACCGCTATGGACACCTGCTTCTTCTATATGCTCCATTACGCCAGCCAAATACAGCTCTTGTCCATCATAAAGTGCATCCACATCAATTTCTATTGCATCATCTAAGAACTTATCGATCAGAACTGGATGGTTTGGAGTAATAGCTGTTGCTTTTTCAATAAAGCCTTTCAGGGATTGTTCATCGTAGACAATCTCCATACCCCGGCCACCTAGTACATAAGAGGGCCTAACTAATACTGGATAATTAATTTTTGCCGCAATTTCTGCTGCTTCTTGGTATGAGTTAGCCATCCCAAAATCTGGTGCACTTAAATCATTATTTTTAAGGATCTGACCAAATGCTCCTCGCTCTTCTGCTAAGTCAATTGCATCCGGTGAGGTACCTAAAATCTTTACACCAGATTCCATAAGTCCCCTAGCTAAGCCAAGTGGAGTTTGACCACCAAGTTGGGCAATTACACCTAGAACTGGACCTGCTGCAGATTCAGCCTGTATTACTTCTAGAACATCCTCTAAGGTTAAAGGCTCGAAGTATAAGCGATCAGAAGTATCGTAATCTGTTGAAACTGTTTCAGGATTGCAATTGATCATAATAGTTTCATAACCAGCATTCTTTAATGCAAATGATGCATGAACACATGAATAATCAAATTCAATTCCCTGGCCAATACGGTTAGGTCCACTACCAAGAATGATTACTGCTGTCTTTGTTCTCGGCAAGACTTCGCTTTCTTCATCATATGCTGAGTAATAATAAGGAGTAAGTGCTTCGAATTCTCCTGCACAAGTATCTACAGTTTTAAAAACTGGGTGCAATCCGAAGGTATTTCGGATCTGCTTAATATCTGCTTCTTTCTCATTTCTTAACTCTGCAATTTGAAAATCAGAGAATCCCATTTGTTTTGAAGATTTCAGTAGCTCTTTAGTTAACTCACCTGGCTGTGAGATCTCGATGGCTTTTTGATTAATCAGTCGGATCTGTTCTAAAAACCACGGATCTATCTTTGTAATACTAAATACTTCATCAACACTTGCTCCCAAAAATAATGCTTGCTGTACTTGTTGCAATCGAAATTCAGTGGGTATCCCTATTACTTTAAGTAATTCAGCAAGATCTCCATTACCCCAACTAAACGAAGCACCCTTTTTCTCAAGAGATCTAAGGGCTTTTTGCAGAGCCTCCGGAAAACTACGACCGATTGCCATAGCCTCTCCAACACTTTTCATTGTTGTAGTCAATCTCGGATCTGCTTCAGGGAACTTTTCGAATGCAAAGCGAGGCACTTTAACAACTACATAATCAAGAGATGGTTCAAATGAAGCTGGTGTGGTCTTTGTTATATCGTTAGTAATTTCATCTAATGTATATCCAATTGCCAGCTTAGTTGCAATCTTTGCAATCGGAAATCCAGTCGCTTTTGAAGCAAGTGCAGAAGACCTAGAAACTCGCGGATTCATCTCGATCACAATAATTCGCCCATCTTTGGGATCGACCGCAAATTGAATATTACAACCACCAGTTGCAACTCCAACTTCTCTAATTATTGCAATCGATAAGTCGCGAAGTTTCTGATACTCAACATCGGTTAGGGTCATTGCCGGAGCCACTGTTATTGAGTCTCCAGTATGAACTCCCATAGGATCAACATTTTCAATACTGCATACAATCACAACATTGTCCTTGTGATCACGCATTACTTCTAGTTCATATTCTTTCCACCCAATAATTGATTCTTCCAATAAGACTTCTGAAATTGGACTATGGCGTAAGCCAGCTCCTGCTATCTGATTTAGCTCAGCCTCGTTATATGCAATTCCAGATCCGAGACCTCCCATAGTAAATGATGGTCTTACTACAACCGGATACTTAAGCTGTACCACTGCATCAATACACTCCTGCATTGAATGACAAATTCGAGATTTTGCTGATTCTCCCCCGACTGTTTCGACAATTTTCTTAAATATTTCTCGGTCTTCACCACGCTTAATCGCATCTACATTTGCACCAATTAATTTACTTCCATATTTTTCAAATGAACCACGTTCAAAAAGTGCCATTGCCGCATTTAATGCTGTTTGTCCCCCTAAAGTTGCAAGGACGGCATCTGGTCTTTCTTTTTCTAGTATTTTTTCAATTACTTCAGGGGTAATTGGCTCAATATAGGTTGCATCTGCAAACTCAGGGTCAGTCATAATTGTTGCAGGGTTGGAATTTATAAGAATTACTCTAATTCCCTCGCTACGTAAAACACGACAGGCCTGTGTTCCTGAATAATCAAATTCACAAGCCTGCCCAATAACAATTGGCCCACTACCGATTACTAAAACGCTCTGTATTGAATTATCTCTAGGCATTAGAGTCCTTAAGGCCAACGCGTGGCGATGCCATTAAAACTGCAAATCTTTCAAACAGATATGCAGCATCGTGAGGACCAGCAGCTGACTCTGGATGATATTGAACAGAAAATGCCGGCACAGAGATCATTTCAAGACCCTCGACCACTGAATCATTTAGTGAAAGATGGGAAACTCGACCGGAACCATAAACTGTATTGAAATCATTCTCCTTGGGCGCAGCAACAGCAAATCCATGATTATGCGCGGTTATTTCAACTTTGCCAGTAGTTAAGTCAATAACCGGTTGATTAATTCCGCGATGCCCAAAAGGTAATTTATAGGTCTCGAAACCTAATGCCCTACCAAGTATCTGATGACCAAAACAGATTCCAAAAAATGGGATCTCCTCAAGTAATACATTTCTAACTAATTCCACAATATCAACCATGGCTGCCGGATCTCCCGGGCCATTCGACAGGAAAACACCATTTGGTTTTAGCGCTCTAATCTGCTCAAAAGTTGTATCAAGTGGCAACACATGAACTTCCATACCTAGATTTGCCATTGCTTTTGGTGTTGCACCTTTTATTCCAAGATCTATTGCAGCTACTTTAAACTTTGTCGGAGTGCCCGTTGGTGGATAGACCACATAAGGTTGTTTAGTAGTTACATCCTTAGCCAAATAAGAACCAGCCATTGGCGCGGTTTTGCGAACCTTTACAACCATATCTTCACGGCTTAGCGTCGTATCACTAAATATTCCCACCCGCATTGCACCACGATCACGCAAATGCCTGGTTAGCGCTCGTGTATCAATTCCTTGAATTCCTACAACTTCTGAATCTATTAACTCTTGTTCCAAACTTTTTTTACTTCGCCAATTACTAGTGATTGGCGAAGGATTTCTAACTACAAATCCTGATACCCAAATCTTTCTGGACTCTTTGTCTAATTCATTCATACCGGTATTACCAATATGAGGGGCGGTCATGACAACAATTTGTTTATGATAAGAAGGGTCAGTTAAAGTCTCCTGATAGCCGGTCATGCCTGTAGAAAAAACTGCTTCTCCAAAAGCTTCTCCGGTCTTCGCCCAGGATTTGCCTTCAAATATGCGTCCGTCATCTAGAACCAAATATGCAACTGATTGCTTATTAGGCAATACCGATAAAGACTCCATTAACTACTCTTCCTAAACACTTGTTTACCAGCATAGAAAACATCAGTTATCACACCAGGCAAACTCATCATATTAAATGGAGTGTTTTTGCTCTTGGATCTGAGTTCATTTCGGTTAACAGTCCATGAAAGAGCTGGGTCTAGTATTACAAAATTAGCCTCTACCCCTTCAGCAATTTGCTTACCTTGGTTTTTATAACCAGCAATCTCTGCAGGACGAGTAGACATCCGGTTAACCAAATCTGACCAACTCATCAATTTTGATTCAATCATAGTTTTTATTACAACAGATAATGCTGTTTCTAGACCCACCATACCAAAGGCTGCTGCCTGCCATTCACAATCTTTATCCTCTGATGGATGTGGTGCATGATCAGTTGCAACAATATCGATTACTCCTTCAGCTAAGCCTTCCCTAAGTGCCATTACATCCTTTTCGGTTCGTAATGGTGGATTAACTTTATAGATAGGGTCGTAATTTTCCACTAAATCATCGGTAAGCAAAAGATGATGTGGAGTTACTTCTGCAGTAACTGCAATGCCACGCGCCTTAGCCCATCGGATCAATTCAACTCCACCTGCAGTAGTCACATGACATATGTGCAATCGCGATTGAACATGCTCTGTTAGCAAAATATCGCGCGCAATAATCGCTTCTTCGGCAATCGCTGGCCAACCAGTTAAACCTATTTTGGCGGAAACTCTTCCTTCGTTCATCTGCGCATTAACGGTTAATCTTGGCTCCTGAGCATGTTGGGCAATAATTCCATTAAATGTTTTTACATATTCCAACGCTCTGCGCATGATTAATGGGTCAGATACACAATTTCCATCATCACTAAAAATTCGTACCCTGGCAATTGAATCAGCCATTGCACCAATTTCAGCAAGCTGCTCACCCTTAAGGCCTTTAGTAACAGCACCTATCGGATTAACCTCACACAAGTTTGTGTCTTTGCCAAGTCGATAAATTTGTTCTACAACTCCAGCTGTGTCAGCTACTGGATTGGTGTTAGCCATAGCCGAAATAGCTGTGTAACCACCAGCAACAGCAGCTTCTGAGCCTGTTTTAACAGTCTCTGAATCCTCTCGCCCAGGCTCCCGAAGGTGGGTATGCAGATCCACTAACCCAGGAATAAGAAGTTTTCCAGCTGCATCGATACCGCCATTAGCTGATTTACCATTTGATTTCTTTAAAGATTTAATTAACCCGTTCTCAATTTCAATATCTACAATTGAGTCGTCAATTAGCTTTGCATTATCAATCTTTATCACTTCTCAACTCCTAACGGGGCTCCACCTAAAAGTTGATACAAAACTGCCATCCGTATTGCCACGCCATTTTTTACTTGATCAATAATGACTGACTTAAGATCATCGGCGCTCTCTGCTGAAATCTCTAGCCCGCGATTCATTGGACCTGGATGCATAACGATTGCAGTTTTTGATAATTTAGAAAGGCGGTTTGCATTTAAACCATATCTACGTGAGTACTCACGCTCAGTTGGAAAGTATGAATCTGCCATTCTTTCCTGCTGAATTCTTAACATCATAATTACATCGCAATCTTCTATTTGAGAATCTAAGTCATAAGAAATCTTTACTGGCCAATTCTCAACACCTACTGGGAGCAGTGTAGGCGGTGCTACCAAGACAACTTTTGCACCCAATTTAGTTAGTAGGATCACATTACTTCTAGCAACTCTTGAGTGGAGGATATCTCCCACAATTAGCACCTTAACGCCTAGAAGGTCTGGATCATTTGGTTTTAAATGCTGCTTTATTGTGAAAGCATCTAGGAGTGCCTGTGTTGGATGTTCATGAGTTCCATCTCCAGCGTTTATAACACTTGCTTGAATCCATCCAGAATCAGCCAAACGCTTGGCTGCTCCACTACTACCGTGCCGAATAACCACAGCATCAGCGCCCATAGCCTGTAAAGTTTGTGCGGTATCTTTTAAGCTTTCGCCCTTACTTACTGATGACCCTTTAGCCGAAAAGTTAATTACATCAGCTGAAAGTCTTTTAGCAGCGGTCTCAAAACTTATTCTAGTTCTGGTTGAATCTTCAAAAAAGAGATTTACCACGGTCTTTCCTCTAAGTGTTGGCAACTTTTTATTTGGCCCATCAGTAATTGCTGCTAGTTCTTTGCCAGTGGCTAATAGAGCTAGGGCTTCATCTTTAGAGAGATCCGCAACGGAAAGTAGATGTGAACTGATCATTTGATCAACTCCACTAAATCTTCTGAATCAAGCTCTTTTAAATGTACCTTTACGCTCTCACTCTTAGCGGTAGGAATATTCTTGCCGACGTAATCAGCGCGAATTGGCAATTCTCTATGGCCTCGGTCAACTAGAACAGCCAACTGAACACTTCTTGGTCTGCCCAGCTCACCAATTGCATCTAGAGCCGCCCTAATAGTGCGCCCAGAGAAAAGAACATCATCTACTAAAACTAGATCTTTGCCTTCGATCCCGCCTGATGGCAACTTAGTTGGCAGCAAAGGTTTTGGGGGCCGCATTCTTAAATCATCCCGATGTAGCGTTATATCAAGCACGCCTGCACTTATAGGTCTTTCAATCTCAGATATAAATGCGCAGATACGATCTGCAAGATAGGCACCTCTAGTTGGAATGCCCATGAGGACTAAATTTTCAACACCTTGATTATTCTCAATGATTTCGTGAGAAATGCGCTTAATAGCACGGTCGATATCACCGCTTGATAGCAAAATACCCATTTACTTCTCCTTCGCCGCCTCTCTGGACGGATCGTTAAAGGAATCGCCGTATGTTAGCAGAAGGGCTGTGGATACTAAAAATCATGGATTTTATGGTGTGGCTAATCTTTGGAGATGAATACAAATAATCATGCAGAACGGTTACGAACTATACGTAAATCTAAGGGATGGAGCTTACAAGATGTCGAGCACCACTCAAATGGAAAATGGAAGGCTGTAGTTGTTGGCTCCTATGAACGGGCCGACCGAGCCATATCGCTGAAAAAAGCCATATCACTGATGCAGTTTTATCAGGTCCCGATAACTGAGCTATTCCCTGAAATTACTACTGAAGTTAGTGCAAGAAGTATCAGTGTCAATATTGCCAAACTGGAAAGTCCGACTGATCAGCAGGCACAGACACTTAGAAAATTCACCAAAAGTATTAGCAACAGGCGCAAGGATTGGAATGGACAAATACTGACTATACGAAGTAACGATCTTCAGTTTTTGGCTCTCCTGATAGAAAAAAGTGAGCCCGATACTCTAGATTGGTTAATTGAATCACAGTTAATACATATTTAAATTGCGATCGAATCCTTTAACTTTATTATCCTGCCTAAAACTCCGTTTATATATTTAGAGGATTCATCAGTAGATAAGGACTTAGCCAATTCAACCGCCTGATCACAAGCAATTCTTAGATCAATTTCAGCTACCCAAAGAATTTCAAATATGGCAATGCGTAAAATATTTCTATCAATAGCGGGCATTCGATCCATATCCCAATCCTGGGCATAGGTATTAATCAGCTCATCAATTTTATGTATATGTTCCTCTACGCCTGAAAGTAAGACTTTTACATACGGCTCTTGGGATAATTCAGTTGAACCGCGCGCACTAAATAATGACAGCGCAGAAAGTTTTTTAATCTCTGCTTCGTAAAGAAAATCTAACGCCCGTTTACGTGCCTTACCTCTAGCTGACACTCTTAATTTGCCCGGCCTAAATATGCGCCAGTACGGGTATCAACAAGAATCTTCTCATCTTGTTTTATAAACAGCGGTACCTGGACTGTAATACCAGTTTCAACTGTTGCTGGCTTTGTACCACCAGATGATCGGTCACCTTGTAGACCTGGCTCGGTGTAGGTAACAACTAGTTCAACAGAAGCTGGTAACTCAATAAACAATGGATTTCCTTCATGCATTGCAACTATTGCATCTGCATTTTCTAGCATGTAATCAACAGCATCGCCTACAACTTGCTTACTTATAGAGATTTGATCATAATTAGCAGAGTCCATAAACATGAAATCGTCGCCATCGCGATATAGGTATTGCATATCTCTTTTTTCTACTGATGCAACCTCAACTTTAACGCCAGCGTTAAACGTTTTTTCGACAACTTTTCCAGAAAGTACAGACCGCATTTTAGTTCTTACAAAAGCGCCACCTTTGCCTGGTTTAACATGCTGGAACTCAATTACATTCCATAATTGACCATCAAGATTAAGGGTCATGCCATTCTTAAGATCGTTAGTAGTTGCCATTTCTTCCCATTCTGTTTTCCTGCAAGTTCAGATTATGATCAAAATTATAAGATAAGCCTACCTTGCTAGTTCATTAACTTTTGCATTGCTACTAATGCCAAGCCGTAACTTTCAGCACCAAAGCCGGCAATTGTGCCCTGAACAACCCCACTTACTACTGAAGTATGTCTAAACTCTTCGCGAGAAAGTGGATTGGAAAGGTGAACTTCAATCGCAGGCGCCTTGAGCATACTGACAGCATCTCGAATTGCATATGAATAATGAGTAAAGGCCGCTGGATTTATAATCATAGGCATCTTTTTATCTGCAGCTTCGTGAATCCACGAAACTATCTCGCTTTCACTATCACTTTGTCTTATGTCAACTTCTAATCCCAATGCTACAGCTTTGTCGACTATAAATTTTCTTAAATCCTCATAACTCAAATTTCCGTATATATCTTTATCACGCAGATCAAGCCTTGCCAGATTTGGCCCATTTAGAATCATGATTTTCATTTGCATATTCTCTCATAAACTCTTGAGATGGTGCGTGAAGAGACATCTTCCAGCCAAACCGGTTTACCAATCTTACTGATTCCTATAAATCTCAGCTTGCCAGATTTCACTTTTTTATCTTGCATTAATAGATTCATTAAATATTTCAGCCTACTCTTTGGGTATGAAACTGGTAATTTGAAGTTAATCGATAATCTCCTGTGTAGATCGACTACATCAACGTCTAAGTCAACCAGATCCTTACTTAGTTCTGCAGCAAAAATCATTCCAATTGATACTGCCTCGCCATGACGTAACCTATATTTTGAGTCTTTTTCGATAGCATGACCAAGAGTGTGCCCATAATTTAAAACCTCTCTCAGTTTACTTTCTTTAAAATCCTTTCCAACAACTTTTGCTTTTACTTTAACTGAACGGTGAATTAACTGTTCAAAATCTAGAACATCATCTTGAACAAGATTTAATATCTTATAATCAGAAATAAACCCACATTTAATAACCTCTGCCATTCCTGCATTTAAATCTCTGTGCGGTAAGGTTCTTAGAAAATCAATATCAATCAAAACTTTACGCGGTGAATAAAAAGCACCGATCAAATTCTTCCCACTTGAAGCATTTAAGCCAGTCTTTCCACCGATCGCAGCGTCTACCATTCCAGCTAGTGACGTTGGGATTGCATACCAGTCAATTCCTCTTAGCCAAGTTGAAGCAGCAAATCCCGCTAAATCCGTTGTAGCTCCACCACCAACGCCTACTATTGCATCAGTCCGTTCTAAGCCGACTGACGCGCATTTTTTCCATACTCGTTCTAGGACTTTCAGACTTTTTTGTGATTCTCCTTCAGGTGCTACAAATATTGAAATGTTGCCACTTTCTTTAATCTTAAACAGTTTTAAAAGTGAAGATGGCGCAATGATAAGAACTTTTCGATGCTCGCTAGATATACGCTTAATTTCCGATAGTCCGTTGCCCCCAATCACTACTTGATAATTTCTGTCTGCAACAACTTCTACAATTTTCATATTTTGCTCTCAATTTTCTCAGAAATTATTTTTGCTACTTCTGACGGTTTATGATTGTCGGAAGAGACTGTAGCGGTGGAGATTTTTTCATAAATAGGGCGTCGCTCACTCATAAGGCTTAGCCACTGTTGTCGGGGATTAATCAAGAGTAGCGGTCGATCTTTGTTAAATCCGATGCGATTTGCAGCTTGGGCAATCGAAACATCTACGAAAATTACTGGGTAGTTGGCCTTGGATAACACATCTTGTATCTCTAGATTAATAGGTGCGCCTCCTCCTAAAGCGATTACTCCCTCAAACTCATTAAGTAATTCATTTACCACTTTAACTTCAGCTTTTCTGAATATGGCCTCGCCATCTTCAACAAAAATTTCTGATATTTTCTTGCCGATAAGCTTTTCAATCTCTGCATCACTATCAATAAAAGGCAGATTTAACTCCTTTGAAAGGGCTTTTCCAATGCTTGTCTTTCCAGCACCAGGCGGACCTATTAAAACTACTTTCTCAGTCATCTATTTTATTTCTAGAGTCTTTATGTAACTTTCAAAATTTCGTTTAGTTTCCTGAACACTATCACCACCGAATTTCTCCAAAACAGCATCGGCTAGAACTAATGCAGCCATTGCTTCAGCAACAATTCCAGATGCAGGAACTGCACAGACATCTGACCTTTGATTAATAGCTTTTGCTGGGTTACCTGTAGCAACATCAATTGTGTCAAGGGCTTTAGGAACTGTCGATATTGGTTTCATCGCAACTTTAATCCGCAGTACTTCACCATTACTCATTCCGCCCTCTGTACCACCAGCACGATCTGTTCTTCTTACTATTGCTCCGGCAGAGTTCTTCTCAATCTCATCGTGAGCTACCGAACCACGTCTTTTTGCAGTTTGAAAACCATCTCCGATTTCAACACCTTTAATTGCTTGAATCCCCATCATGGCTCCAGCTAAGCGAGCATCTAATCGTTTATCCCAGTGTGTGTGTGAACCTAAACCGGGCGGCATATTAAATCCTAAAACTTCAACAACCCCTCCCAAAGTGTCGCCATCTCGGTGGGCTGCTTCAATTTCTTTTACAATCGCATCGCTAACTTTTTTATCAGCGCACCTAACAGAGTCTTCATCTATCCTTAGCCGATCTGAAGATTTTGGTAACTCATAACCTTCTGAGACAGATATTTGCCCGATTGATATCACATGGCTAATAATTTCAATTCCAACGCTTTGTTTTAAGAATGCTCTAGCAACTGCACCTAAGGCAACTCGAGCAGCTGTTTCACGGGCGCTGGCTCGCTCTAAAATAGGTCTTGCATCTGAGAAATTAAATTTTTGCATTCCAACTAAATCTGCATGTCCTGGCCGTGGCCTTGTTAGTGGAGCATTTCTTGCTAAATCTCTAATCTCTTCTTCATTAACTGGGTCCGCACTCATTACTTTTTCCCACTTTGGCCATTCTGAATTTGCTATTTGAATTGCGATCGGACCACCTTGCGTAATACCTAATCTGATCCCACCAGTTATTGTTATTTTGTCAGCCTCGAAGTTTTGCCGTGCACCTCTACCGAAACCTAAACGCCTTCGTGATAAATCATTATCAATATCTTTGCTCGTTATTTGAACATGAGCTGGAATGCCTTCGATGATTGCAGATAGCGCAGGGCCATGAGACTCACCCGCAGTCAGCCAACGAAGCATTATTCCTCCACAATTTCTAGAGGGCTATTCTCTCAGATTACTATCCTTACTCGGGCTCAATTAAGGCGAACATTCATAGAATCTTTACAAAATATGTACCTAAAATCATAAATGGAGCAAACGGAATCGCTTGATCTCTACGAACAAGAGAGTACAAACCCCCGATAATCCATGCAATCAGAATCGCATTAGTTACCTGCGAGAAAGAGTTCATTAAGAAACCGATAACAAACGATAGCTTTATATCGCCAGCTCCAATATTTCCTCTTGCAACTATGTTTACAGATATATACACCCCTAGGCTAAACAAAGCATATTTGAGGTTACCAATACTTTGTAATGAAGTTGCAGTCAGCAATACTAAAAGATCAATATTTCGTATAAGGTGAAATTTCACGTCATAGTATGAAATCCATAAACATATACCTGCTATGAATAAATCAAGCCACATATGGAGATTCTAGGAAAGACAAAGAGCTTAAGAATTGTGGCTGTGGATTATTTCTTTATCGCCTCGTGACCAACCTTTAGTAAAGTTTTACGCATGTCATTAAAATCAAACTCTACTTGGGTAAAATATTTAATTTGAAATAAGGCCTGTTCTACAAGTAGCGACAATCCCCCGATCACAGTACGACCTAGATTTTGATACCGCTTAGCCAATTCAGTTGGCCATGGGTGGTAAATTACTTCAAAAAAATCAGCTTTGGAAGAAATCACAGATAATCCATCCGTTGCTCCTGCTGGGGTCGTTGAGATAATCAAATCTCTATCCTGAATTTCCTCAAATCTATGCCAGTCCAAGAAATCAATTTTTAGATCAACAGCGGCCGCATGAAGTTGGTCATGTCTAGTTACCGATCGAGTTAAAACCGAAACCTCAGTACCGGTACCTTTGAGTGCACCTATTGCCGCTCTTGCAGTTCCACCAGCTCCCAATACTGCAATTTTTTTTCCAAAATAAGGCTTCAGTAGACTTTTAAATGCCATTAAGTCAGTAGATAAACCAATGCTTCCGGTTGATTCAAAGATTATTGTATTGATTGATGATATTTGTTTAGCAATCGGATCTACTCTGTCTACAAAGCCAATCGCAATTTCTTTCAAAGGCATAGTTAGCGCAAGCCCTCTGTAGCCAGAATTCTTTGCCTGAAAATAAAAATCACCAAACTCAAGATCAGTAACTTCATTTGAAGTAAAGTCTGCAGGCACGTTTAGAATTTCATAAGCAGTACTGTGTAAGAGAGGAGATAACGAGTGGGAAATGGGACTGCCTGCTACAGCTAACTTAATCATTCGAAAAGTCCATCTCTTTCATTCTTTCTAAATTCATTTGCCCAGCCTAAAAACTCTTCATAGGACTTAGTAAACCTTGTGTCTCCAGGCTTAACAGTCACATAATAAAGCCAGTCTCCCGACATAGGATTGACAGTAGCATCTAGTGCATCTTGCCCGGGATTACTTATTGGGCCTGGCGGCAAACCTCTAAATTTGTAAGTGTTATATTTTGAATCTGTCTCTAGTCTCTTATAAGGAAGTCTGATATCACCCCGCAGATTTAAGGCATAATCAATAGTTGCGTTTATCTGAAGTGGCATTCCAATCTTTAACCGATTATAGATAACTCTGGAAATTTTTGAGAAGTCTTCAGGGTCACCTTCGGATTGAACAAGTGAAGCTATTATCAATAATTCATATGGGGAAAAATTCAAATAGCCCTGGTCAATTTTACTTTCCTTTGCTGCAAAATTAAATCTTTTGAGCATTTGTTCTATTGCTTGATCAAAAGTAGTTCCAGGAAGGAATGAATACTGCGCTGGGAAAAGGAAGCCTTCAATCTGCTTAGTTTTGTAAATAGAATTGGGGTAAATTTTATTTGAAAATTTGCCGGTTACAGATTGTGATTTTGAAAGTAACTCAAATATCTCGCTTTTGCGCAACCCTTCAGGGAAACCAAATACACCTAAAATCCGCTTACTATCTAGTAATTGCTCTAAAGCAGATCGAGAAGATATCTCCCTATCTATCTCATGAACCCCTGGAGCAATCGACTTGGCTCTTCTGTCATTCAGGGCGATCTTATAGAAAACTTTTGCTGCTTTTATAACATCTGATTCTTCGAGTTTAATAGAGATTGTGTAGCCAGTGTCTCCCGGCTCTATCAGCACTTGTACCTTTTGATCAGAGCTAGTACTCCTGTGATCATTCAGCAGAAACGTGTTATGGATTAAGATTGCTAAGGCTGTAGTAACTACTGCAACTAATATCAATCTGGAAATTTTTTTCAAATAATTTCTCCAATTGGGCTTCCAGCTCTCTCATTTTGTAGGGCTGCCTCTAAAATACTGATCGCTGCAATTTGATCAATAATAGATCTTCCATCCTTCTCAGAAATTCCTAATTCCCTTAACTTATTACTTGAACTCACGGTTGAATACCGTTCATCAACTAAATAAATAGAGCCGGTATATTTCTTCCTGATCTGTAATGCAAAAGCCATTGCTGACCTTGATTTATCACTCTCAAAACCAGATAAATGTTTGGGATTTCCGACCACAACATAAATAGGCCGAACATCTTCCAAGATTTCGGTTATTTTAACCTCTAATTGTGCATCGTTCAGGATAGTTGCATGTGGTGAAACTAAAATTGATTCACTATCACTTGTCGCGACGCCAATTCTTTTTTCTCCATAATCGAAACCAATACGTCTTCCAATCGTAATTGGTCTACTCATTCTCCACCTTTAACTTACTTTTCCAGTAACAACTCTAGTTATTTCCTCAAATGCTTTAGGTATTTCACTAGCATTTACACCACCGCCTTGAGCAAAATCTTCCTTACCTCCACCGCCCCCACCTAATGCAGTTGATCCAACCTTCATCAGATCTCCTGCTTTAATGCCAGCTTTAATTGCCTCGTTAGACACAGCAGCTACCAGAAGTGGTTTATCACTATTTATGGATGCTAAAACAATAACTGAAGAACTATTTTTTGACTTCAAATTTGTAGCAATAGACCTCAAATCTTCAATTGAAACACCATCCTCTAATTTTTCAATCACCAGAGTAAAGTTGCCAATCTTCTTAGCTTTACTAGCTAATTTACCTACTGACTCCATAGCTTTTGCAGATCTAAAAGAAGCCAATTCCTTCTCTAAAGTTTTTACTTTATCAACTAAGTCTGAAATTCTTTCGGGTAACTCTTCGGTTTTTGCTCCCTTAATTACTTCAGTTAACGAGTTAAGTAGTAGATGTTCTTTAGCTAAAAAGTCATAAGCATCGCGCCCAACTATCGCTTCAACTCTTCGAACTCCTGCACCAATTGAGGACTCCGAAAGTAATTTAACTAATCCAAGCTCGCCCGAGCGAGAAACATGGGTACCACCACAAAGTTCCTTTGCCCAATCGCCAACGCTTACTACTCTCACCTGATCACCATATTTTTCACCGAACAATGCCATCGCGCCCATTTTCTTAGCAGCATCTTGAGACATAACTTCTGCATGAACTTGAAGATCTGAAATTAATAAATCGTTAACTCGAGCCTCGACTTCATTTAACACCGATTCTGCAACAGCGCTGGTAGAAGGAAAATCAAATCTGAATCTTCCAGGAGAGTTTTCAGAACCTGCCTGAGTAGCTGTCTCACCTAAAATCTCACGGAAAGCTTTATGAACCATATGGGTTGCAGTATGCGCCCTGGAAATTGCCACTCTTCGCTTGGTGTCAATCTCTGCAACTACCTGTTGTGAATTTTTAACTACACCCGACTTCACAATACCTCTATGAACGATTAAGCCCGGAAGAGGTGTTTGAACATCTCTAATTTCAATGATGGCACCGTTAGCTAGTTTTATAACTCCAGCATCCGCCAACTGTCCTCCGCCTTCAGCATAAAACGGTGTTTGATTTAGGGTGACTTCAATTTCTGTTCCCGCATTTACCTCTGCTATTAATTTTCCATCCACCAATAAACCAGTTAACTGCGCTTCAGATGAAATGTTTTCGTAGCCAACGAACTTGGTAGACCCAGACTTATCTACAATTGTTTTATACTCTGATAAATCCGTATGCCCACTCTTTTTTGACTTAGCATCAGCTTTTGCTCTTTGGCGCTGCTCATCCATGAGTCTTCTAAATCCAGATTCATCTACTTCTAGCCCTTTTTCTCGTGCCATTTCTAGAGTTAAATCAAATGGGAAACCATATGTGTCATGTAATTTAAAAGCTGTATCAGCAGCGATTGATTTACCTTTACTGCTCTTGACTTGGTCCGCTGCTAAGTCGAAAATATTTGTACCACTTTTAAGAGTTTGTACAAAACTTTCTTCTTCAGCTTCAGCAACTGCCAGAATACGATCTGACTCTTTTACAAGTTCTGGATATTGAGCTCCCATAGCTGAAATTGCACTTTGCATCAGCTCATTTATCACCAAATCCTGAGATCCGAGTAATCGCATATTTCTAATCGCTCTTCTCATCATTCGCCTTAAGACATAACCACGGCCCTCATTACCAGGTGTAACTCCATCACCAATTAACATCATTGCGGTTCTGGCATGATCGGCAATAACTCGAAGGGAAACATCTGTGTGCTCTTGCTTACCATACTTAACTTTTGTTAAGGCAGATGCTTTATCTAAAATTATCTTAGTAGTATCAATTTCATAGATATTTTCAACTCCTTGAAGTAAAGCAGCGGTTCGTTCAAGACCAAGTCCTGTGTCAATATTTTTTGCAGGTAACTCTCCAACTATTGGAAAGGAATTCTTGTCTCCACCTTGACCTCGAACGTTTTGCATGAAAACTAAATTCCAGATTTCTAGGTAACGATCCTCATCAGCAATAGGTCCACCCTCTTTGCCATATTCACTACCCCGATCAAAATAAATTTCAGAACAAGGCCCACATGGACCCGGAACACCCATTGACCAAAAATTATCTGCCATTCCTCGCCGCTGAATCTTTTTTGCAGGCACACCAATTTTCTTCTCCCAAATCTCAGCTGCCTCGTCGTCATTCTCATAAACTGTCACCCATAGTTTGTCCTCAGAAAACCCATACCCTCCATTTGCAATAGGTTTTGTAAGCAGCTCCCAGGCAAGCGCAATAGCACCTTCTTTAAAGTAATCACCAAAAGAAAAATTTCCGCACATTTGAAAAAATGAAGCATGCCTTGTGGTCTTTCCAACTTCATCAATATCTAAGGTCCGCACACATTTTTGCACCGAAGTTGCTCGTTGATACGGCGGTTTAACCTCACCCAAAAAAAATGGCTTAAATGGAACCATTCCAGCATTAACTAGTAAAAGATTCGGATCATCAGCTATTAAGGATGCCGAAGGCACGACTGTATGGGAAAGATTTAAAGAATTCTCTGATTCAAAAAATTTTAACCAGCGCGACCTAATCTCTGCGGAGTTCAATTACTAATCCTTCGCTTTACTTTTTTTCTTACTCTTTTTCTTTAGCTTTGCAGCTGTCATAACTGCAGCGGCAGCCTTCATAGCAATCGGGTTTTCATCCAAAAAATTCTCAGCAGTTTTGGTTACTTTTTTGGTCAGTTGTTCAATAGATTTACCAGCGTTACTGAGGTTTTTTAAAGGACCATTTATCATTGAGATGGTTTGGGTAACCTCATCAATTAGCCTAGACAGTCGAATTACTGTGTAAGAAATAGCAATAGCAATTACAGCCAATGAAGAGGCTGCAATGATTGTAGCGATACCACCTGGACCCATGTTAGGAAGAATACCTGAAAAGGTAGTGACTATTTAGCATCTACTGGAGTATCTACGCCAGTCTCTTTTCGCTGTGCTGGCGTGATTGGAGTAGGTGCACCGGTGAGTGGATCACCACCGCTAGCTGTCTTTGGAAATGCAATAACTTCACGAATTGATTGGGCACCAGCGAGCAAAGCGCAAAGTCGATCTAAACCTAATGCAATACCGCCATGTGGTGGTGGTCCATAATTAAAGGCTTCTAGTAGAAATCCGAATTTACTTTCAGCCTCAGATTGCGTTAATCCAATAGTCTTGAAAACTCTTTGTTGCATTTCTCTTTGATGAATTCTGATTGATCCCCCACCGATTTCATTTCCATTAAGAACGATGTCATATGCATAGGCCAAGGCATTTTCGGGTTCAGAATCAAAGTTTTTCGCAAATTCAGGCTTTGGTCCAGTGAATGGGTGATGAACGGCAGTCCAACCAGATGTTGGATTCTCTGAATCCTTAAGTTCAAACATAGGAGCATCAACAATCCAAACGAATTTCCAGGCTTTTTCATCAATCAAATTACATCTGCTGCCAATTTCTAATCTAACTGCACCCAGTAAATTCTGTGATCCGACTGCAGAGCCCGCTGCAAAAAATATAGCATCTCCATTCTTAGCCCCCACAAAATTTGCGATACCTGTACTTTCTTTTTCAGAAAGATTCTTTGCTACTGGTCCAGTTAATGTGCCATCCGTACCAACTAATATATAAGCCAGCCCCTTTGCCCCTCTAGCTTTTGCCCACTCCTGCCAAGCATCTAGTTCACGTCGTGGTGAACTTGCTCCCCCAGGCATTACAACTGCGCCTACATAATCCGCCTGGAACACTCTAAAGCTAGTTTCCTTAAAAAATTCAGTTACCTCGACAATTTTATTTTCGAATCTTAAATCTGGTTTATCGGAACCATAATCACGGATTGCATCCTTATAGGTCATATGAGGAATTGGAAGAGAAATTTTGTGTCCAATAACTTGATCGAAAACACTGGCTATTACCTTTTCTGCAACTCTTATGACATCAGATTGATCTGCAAAAGATAGTTCAATATCAAGTTGCGTAAACTCAGGTTGTCGATCAGCTCTAAAATCTTCATCGCGGAAGCATCTTGCAATTTGATAGTACCTCTCCATGCCTGCCACCATTAAAAGCTGTTTAAATAATTGAGGAGATTGCGGAAGGGCATACCAAGAGCCTGGTTGTAGGCGAACTGGTACCAGAAAATCTCTCGCGCCTTCAGGAGTTGATCGAGTCAAATATGGTGTTTCAATTTCTAAAAAATCTAACTCTGTCATAACCTCTCGAATAGCAGATGTCACTTTAGATCTAAGTTTTAAATTTTTAGAAGGACCTTCACGTCTTAAATCTAAGTACCGATACTTAAGCCTTACCTCTTCTGAAATATTTCCAATATCACCACTATCTACCGGGAAAGGCAGCGGAGCAGCTTCGCTCAGAACCTCAAGTGACTCGCAAACGACTTCAATTTCTCCAGTTGCAATCTCTTTATTCTCATTCCCAGCCGGTCTAAGTTTTACAGTTCCCACAATTAACACACACCACTCAGCGCGTAGCTCACCAGCTATTTTTTCATCATTTATTACAACTTGGACTGCACCAGTTGAATCTCGCAGGTCAATGAAGGCAACTCCACCATGGTCTCTTCTTCTAGCTACCCAGCCAGCCAAAGTTACATTTGTACCAACTGCTTTAGCATTTAGTGAACCCGCATCGTGTGAACGTAGCATTATTTAATATTTCCTAACTTCACTACTAAATCGGAAGCCTTAAGAGTACTAGATACATTTTCTCCACTTTTCATTATCTTAAGATCACAATTTCCAGAGGAGATTTCATCATCACCAATTACGAGCGTGCATAACGCACCGCTTTTATCTGCAGCCTTCATGCCACCTTTTAATCCTCTATCCCCATATGCCATATCGCATGTCATACCCAAAGTTCTAAGTTCACTTACTAACTTAAAAGCAACTGATTTTGCCTCTTGTGATATTGCGACAATGAAAAGTTGTAACGGGTTAATCGACTCTGGCAGGCAACCTTCGGCCTGGCACGCCATTAATACTCGATCAACTCCTATACCAAAACCTATGCCACTCAGATCTGATCCACCAAGTAACCCCATTAAGCCGTCATATCTCCCACCGCCACCAATGCCAGACTGTGCTCCGAGCAATTCATGCTCAAATTCAAATGTTGTTCCCGTGTAATAATCCAGCCCTCTGACCATTCTTGGATTTACAAAGTAATCTATTTTTAAACTCTCAAGTAATTGTTTTACTTTACTGAAATGTTCTGCACTTTCAACACTTAGATAATCCAAGATAAGTGGTGCACCTTGCATTTTGGATCTAATCTCTTCGCGCTTGTCATCAAAGAGTCTTAATGGATTTAATTTAGCCCTTTCGGAGGTGCTTTCATCTAAGTCTAATCCAGCAATAAATTTAACTAAATCTTTTCGATGTAAATCACGAGTCTTAGCATCTCCCAATGAGGTTATATTGAGTTTGTAATTCTTTAGTCCCAAAGTTTTAAAAGCAGAATCAGCAACTGAGATAACTTCGGCATCAATCTCTGGATCGTTGTAGCCAATTGCTTCAATTCCTACTTGATAAAATTGTCGGTAACGTCCGGCTTGTGGTCGCTCTGCTCTAAAAAATGCCCCCGAGTAAAAAAGTTTGACGGGTAGTTGGCCGCGGTCCAAATTATGTTCGATCACTGATCTCATTACCCCAGCCGTACCCTCTGGCCTTAGCGTGATTGATCTTCCACCTCGATCTTCAAAGGTATACATCTCTTTGCTGACCACATCGGTTGATTCACCAACACCCCTAGTGAAAACTTCAGTATCTTCAAACACTGGCAATTCGATCAATGAGTAGCCAGCCACTTTTGCATTATTGATTAATTGATCTCTTACATATTCAAATTGCAAAGAGTTGGGAGGAAAATACTCGCTCACACCCTTGGGTGCCTGAAACTTACTCATGTTCACCACCCACTCTGATTGAGAAAATCATTTTGCAGGTAAGGATTTCTTACGCGCTCAGTTCCGATTGTAGTTTGCCCACCGTGCCCAGGCAGGACATTTAGATGATCTGGTAGCGTTAAAATTCGCTCACGCAAGGTTTTCTTCATATCTTGTGCCGATCCGGTAGGTAAATCAGTCCGTCCTATGCTGCCAGCAAATAGCACGTCCCCAGAAATAAGATGTGCATTATCGACAGTAAACATAACGGAGCCCTTGGTATGCCCTGGAGCAAAGACAACTTCCATATTTAGATCAGCCAAAACTAATTTTGAAAAATCTTCAAGTTCGACCACATCAGCTGGTTCTTTAAAATTTTTGGCACCGAAAGCTTCAAGAATTTGTTCACTTACTCCTCCTTTATCGAGTGCACCCATGGGATTCTCAAGTAAAAATCGATCAGTTTTTGTAATGTATGTCTGCATTGGAATTTCTTTCGTTAGCGGAAATACCGAAAAAAAATGATCTAAATGGCCATGAGTTATTAATACTGCAATTGGCTTAAGTTTGTGTGACTCCAATTTATCTTTCACGTTCTTAACTAAATCCGGTTTACCGATACCGGGGTCCACGATGACGCACTCCTGACCAGATTCAGGAGCTAAAATCCAACAGTTTGTTTCAAAATAGGGGGCAACTACCCGTTCAATAAGCACGTTCACCCCTCTGCTCATCTCTAGCTACCGGCGGATTTCCCAAAAAATACCTATCTAGGCTATCTTTTAGCCAGCACTAAACCTGTAATTAAAATGCAATTTTGCATAATAATTACTACGCCACCCCATAACGAAAGCTTTAGAGCGATCGTGCAACGAAAGGTAAGCATTATGAATAGTCAAGAGTCTTTAAACCTTTCGAATACTGGGGCAGCAGCGGCACTAATAGGAGATCCTGCAAAGTTTGGTCGAGTAGCCGAAGATGGCACTGTTTATGTAATCACCCCTACTGGAGACCGAGTGGTCGGTTCTTATCCAGGCAAGAGCCCAGAAGAAGCATTGGCTTATTTTGTAAAAAAGTTTGAAATGGTGGCTTCAGAGGTTGCATTACTTGCGGCGAGAATTCGTTCAGGTGCAATGGTGCCAAGCGATGCTCATGAGGCAGTTAATAAACTTAGAAACCAAATCAAAGATCTAAATGGCGTTGGCGATCTAGAAAATCTAGCTAGTTCTCTCGAAAAAATCCCAGCATTAATAAGTGAACATGAGGGTGCTTACATTGCAAAGAAAGCAGCTCAAGCTGCTGAGCGAGAGGCACGCAAAGTTGAAGCTGCTGCTATTAAGGAAAAGATTGTTGCAGAGGCAGAATCTCTAGTCGATTCAGTAGCATGGAAAGTAACTACGGCACGTTTAAAAGAGTTACTAGAGGATTGGAAAAAAGCACCTCGCCTGGATAAAAAAGTCGATACTGCGCTTTGGAAGAGGTTTTCATCATCTAGAAATAAGTTTGATAAAAGACGCAGGGTGCACTTTGCAAACTTAGATGGAGAACATAAATCAGTTGCAGTCGCAAAGGAATTGATCGTTAAAGAGGCAGAAAGTCTTGCTAACTCTAAAGATTGGTTAAACACCGCCAAGCGCTTTAAATCGCTAATGGATCAGTGGAAAGCTTCAGGTAGAGGTAAGAAATCTTCGGATACCGCGCTTTGGAACAGATTTAAGATTGCTCAGGATTCTTTCTTTACAGCTAAAAACTCTGATATGGAAAAGCGTAAAGGCTCTATGGTTGAGAATCTGAGTAAGCGAGAAGCACTGGTATCTGAATTTGAAGCCTTACTTCCAATCACTGATTTTAAACCAGCAAAGAAAAAATTCAATGATTTGATGGATAAGTACCAAAGAATAGGTATGACAGATCGCAAAAAGAAATCTGCATTAGACAGTAAAATAAAGAAAGTTGAAGATGAAATTAATGAGCTGGAAAGAAACTTCCAGCGAAAGAGTGACCCTACTGCAAAGGCTCAAGCTAATAAGGTTGTTCAAGGCTTAGCTGAAGCTATTGAAAATTATGAAAAACAAGCAGCAAAGGCTGAGGCTGCTGGTCAAACAGCTAAAGCTATGGTGGCTCGAGAGGCTGCTGCTGCTCGCCGAGTTTGGTTAGAGCAAGCTCAAAAAGGTTTAACTGAATTTACTGGCTAGTTGTTAAATACCCGATTAACGTCGTAAACACCTTCTACTGATCTTACAGCCGCTAGTACTGTATCAAGATGTGAAGCATCTGCCATTTCAAAAAGGAATTTACTTATTGCGGTTTGGTCTTTATTGGTAACAACAGAAGCACTTAATATATTTACATGCTGATCTGATAGTGCCTTAGTAACATCTGAAAGTAGCCTTGCTCTATCCAATGCTTCAACTTGAATATTTACCAGGAAAGTACTTTTTGCAGAATTATTCCACTTTACACCAACTATGCGATCGAACTGATGAACTTTCAAATCGCCCATATTTATACAATCGCTTCGGTGCACTGAGACTCCACTGCCTCGAGTTATAAATCCAGTAATTTCATCTCCAGGAACTGGTGCACAGCATCTAGCAAGCTTTACCAGTACATCATCGGCCCCTTCTACATCAATTCCAGTGATGCTTTTCCGCTCTCGCTTTACTCGAGTTTGAAGTGGAGTTGGTTCGTTTTCGGGATGACTATCTACTGCGCCTATTTGCAGCATTAATTTCTCTATTACTGAATGCGCAGAGACATGCCCATTACCGACAGATTCATACAAACTTTCAATATCCTCATATCTAAGTTCATGAGCTAACTCTAAAAGTGCATGCCCACCTAATATTTTTTGTATGGGCAAGCCTGCTTTTCTCATCTGGCGTGCAATAGATTCTTGACCAGCTTCAATTGCTTCTTCTTTTCTCTCTTTAGAAAACCAGGCCTTGATTTTAGATCTGGCACGAGATGAGGTTACGAAATTTAACCAATCGTGACTTGGTGCAGCATTTAAACCTTTGTTTATAACCACCTCGACAACATCTCCATTTATTAAATGAGATTCGAGTGGAACTAGTTTTCCATTTACTTTTGCGCCAACACACTTATTTCCAACTTCTGTGTGTACGGCATATGCAAAATCAACTGGCGTTGAGCCAGACGGAAGGGCAATCACACTTCCTTTAGGCGTAAATACAAAAACTTCTGGTGTACGAAGGTCATATCGTAAAGTCTCGAGAAAATCTGTAACATCTTCGCTCTCCTGCTGCCATTCATGAAGCTGACGTAGCCATAACACGTCCGGTGATTTACCACCATCGCTTGTTTTCTGTTTGTACTTCCAGTGAGCAGCAATACCAAACTCAGCCCTAGCGTGCATATCAAATGTTCTAATTTGAATCTCTACTGCTTTTCCGTTCGGACCAATAACTGTGGTGTGTAGAGACTGGTATAAGTTGAACTTAGGCATAGCAATATAATCCTTAAATCTTCCAGGTACTGGACTCCAGCGGGCATGG
>Ga0208465_1000019_pt1 | contig 70873 bp, 69 predicted proteins | sample LakMenEpi31Aug10_FD_150749 | JGI IMG/M metagenome (GOLD analysis project Ga0208465, IMG submission 150749) | Freshwater microbial communities from Lake Mendota, WI - 31AUG2010 deep hole epilimnion (SPAdes) | ecosystem: Environmental > Aquatic > Freshwater > Lake > Epilimnion/Euphotic zone ...
CGCAGGAGCATCCTCGCAAACTGCTGGCCTGATTCTTAAGGAAGCTGCAAAAATGTCGATCGAAGGAACTACCTCAGCATCATTTAGACACGGTCCGATAGAAATAGCTGGTCCGGACTTGAGTATCACATTCTTTGATCACGGCACAGAACCCCACCATGCACTCAATATTAAACTTGCATCAGATTTAATTTCTTCTGGTTCTTCCGTGACCTGGATTGGTGAAAAAGGAATTGGCACAACGCTTCCTTCACCTAACCGCAAAGGCACCGAACTTCGAATTTGCGACACATTATCTTTTCAAACTTTAAGTTTTGCGCTTGCAGCACGAACAGGTGTGCAGGCTGGAAGCTTTGCCTATGCTTCAAAAGTTACAGACACTCTATAAATCGACCAGAAAGAGGAAGAAATGCAATTATTTAATGTCGCATACGGAAGAGATTTATATGCAGAATTACCAAAAATAATCAATCCTCCATTCTTGGTTGTTTCGAATAAAGATCTTTGGCCAAAATTCTCACATCATTTTGATAGTAAAGAAACATTTGTACATTTGGTTGACTCATTAGAGATCAAAGATTTAGAAAAAACTCTAAAAGAACTTCCTGACGTTAAGGCGATTGTGGGAATCGGTGGCGGCGTTGCCATTGATGTTGCTAAGTATTTCGCTTGGCGCAAAAACTTGCCTTTGTTCCAATGCCCAACCTCGATGTCAGTTAACGCACCTTTTGGGCATCGTTCTGCCGTTCGAGACAATGGAATTCTTAAATACGTGGGTTATGCGATACCTGAGATGGTTTACGTTGATTTTGACGTTATTCAAAGCGCGCCGGAATTCATTAATCGGTCTGGCGTTGGCGACATTGTTTGTTATTACACAGCTAAATGGGATTGGGAATTTGCCACTAAAACTGGAAAGTGCGAAAAGAAATGGCCCTATGACCAATTTTGGGTGGATCAAGCATCTGATGTGCTCAATTCAGTTCTCAATGCAACTTCGGATATCAGAGCCGTCAATGACAAAGGTGTACAAACATTAATGAATGCACTGCGCTGGGGAGGGGCTGCATTTAACAACGCTGGCTGGAATCCACGTCCAATTGAAGGCTCTGAACACACCTTGTTTTATTCCCTAGAGCACTTAATTCATAAACCATTTTTACATGGCCAAATTGTTTCTCTCGGTGTCGTCATTATGAGTTTCCTCCAAAACAATGATCCAAAATTCATAAAAGGAAAGTTAGATGAAATGGGTGTGGCATATCAGCCTGAGGATATGGACATTACTTGGGTTGACGTTCGCAATGGACTTAAGCACATGATTGATTATTCAAAAGAGTCTAAAAATCTTTGGTACACAATTGCTACTGAGACTCAAATTTCAGATAAGCAGCTAGACGAAATAGAGGAGTGGGTTAAGGGTTAGAATCTAGCTACCATCACTTAAGGAAACTCATGAAACCCGATGATCGCCTTCAAGAAATCTTGAATATCGTCAATGACGATGGACGGGTGCTGATTTCTGATCTAACAAAAGTTCTTAAAGTTTCAGAAATGACAATTCGCCGAGATATCGAACATCTGTCTAGGTTAGGTTTGCTTCGTCGCGAAAAGGGTTATGCAATAAAAGGAGTTAGCGGTTCTTTTGAACCAGCATTTTCAATTAGAAGTGAGATTGCAGCTAAAGCAAAAAAAGATATTGCAAAGTATGTTGCTACCCTTGTAAATGATCGCGAAACTATAGTTTTAGATGGCGGTTCAACCGGAGTAGCTATTGCCAAGCAATTGACTGAGCGTGAGTTAACAGTGTGTGCTCTTAGTTTTCGTGTAGCCGATGTTTTGCGGGCAGCTCCTAAAATACAACTAATGGTTGTTGGTGGCTTCGTTCGAAAAGGCGAAGAATCACTTATTGGACCCGCAGCGCTTGAAACATTGAGAAATTATCACTTTGATCAGATGATTATGACAGCATCCGGCTTAGAACCAAAGTATGGGCTAACTGAATGGAATTCTGATGACGCAATGATAAAGCGCGCAGCACATCGTGCGTCTACTCGGACGATTGTTGCCGCTGATTCCTCCAAATTTGGAGTAAAAGCATTCGGCAAAGTATGTGAGCTAAAAGAAATTTCAATCCTAGTTACAGATAGTGGAATTGATAAAAGTTATAGAGAGCATTTCTATAAAGCTGGAATTGATTTAAGAGTAACCAAGTAACGACATGCCAAAGTTCATCGGAATCGATATTGGTGGCACAGGAACCCGGTTAGTGGTGGCAGATGAAAAACATGAGGTCCACCAAGAATTCAAAGTTGCAACATCAAGTTTTTCTGCCTCCTCGCCAATAGAGTCTGTCTCAAATCTCGCTGAATGGATTTTAAAAAATGTTATCGATTTAAAATCGATCGCAGCGATTGGGATTGGTTCGACAGGACCAGTAAATCTGGTTACTGGTGTGATTAATAATCCAGATACGTTGCCCCAGTTTTCAGGAATAGATCTTGGGGGACAACTTTCAAATTTACTTAACAAAGAAGTATGGATTGATAATGACGCAAATGCTGCAGGATTATCTGAAGCAAATCTTGGCGCTGGGAAAGATAATTCATCTGTTCTATGCATAACCATCGGTACAGGCTTGGGTGTTTCAATGTTTAAAAATGGCAGGCCAGTTCGTGCTCTCGATGGTCAACATCCAGAGGGCGGTCATATTTCGGTTCCAAATATCTCAGCTCGTTGTTACTGCGGTTTAGATGCATGCTGGGAAAAGAGTGCATCTCGGCTGGCATTAGAAGAAATTGCAAAATCGAGAAATGAATTTTTTCTCATTGAAGGGCGTTGTGATTTTTCCAAGATTTCTGAAAATACATGGCGAGACTTTGGTTTTCGTATTGCGGATGGATTAATTTCACACCTTGTCATTTTCAGACCTGATATTACAGTGCTTTGCGGTTCAATTATTGAAAATTGGAGTTTATTTGAAAAACATTTGATTACAAGATTAGAAATGCATCGTGGGTTTAGTGAAACAAAGAACATCCAACATTCCACCGTTGGTGATCTTTCCGGAGCTATTGGGGCAGCAATGTTGGCTCAATTCAAAATTGGTAAAGTGAGCCAGCCATCGTGAAATTACAACAATTGCATCTTCCACAAACTAAAAACAAAGTTGCACTTGTCTCTATTGCTCACGCAGATGATTTATTGCTTTTTTGTGGTGGTGGTGTTGCAGCGCTAATAGATGCTGGATGGAGAGTTTCAGTTGTCAGAGCCACAAATGACCGATGGGATAGCTTTGACCTGAGCGAGAGAGCAACAATTGAAGCGAACACAAAGGAGTTCAATCTTGCAATGACCAAGCTTGGAATCAGCAAAGTTATGGATTTGAACTTAGATACCGATCGCCTTGGTGATTACTCAGAAGTTGAACTACGCTCAAAATATATTGATATCATTCGAAAAGAGAAACCGTACTTAGTGATTACCTTCGATCCAGATTCATATTTATATGAAGACAATGAAGATCACAAAAAAGTAGCTATATCAATGGCAGAAGCGATGTGGGCTGCCGGATTCGATAAACATAAAGGATCTAAAGCGGAACAGGTAAATCCATTCTTACCTGTAGCTCGTTGGTACTTTGGCAGGGAAGTTGCAAAGCCAACACATCAAATTGATGTCACAAGATTCATTGAGCAATTGATTCTTGCTACAGCGTTACACAAAACAATGCTAATTAATATGGCGCGGCAGTGGTGGCTCAAAGGCCAGACTGCCGAAGTATCGCTAGATTCTTTCTTTAAAAGCGTAAATCAGGATGTGAATTTTTTTGCTGGAATGATTGTGAAGAATGCTCGACAGAAGAAATCTGGCTCCAAAAAATATGTTGAGATCTATAGGGTAATCGATGATGTAACTGTACTATCTACTTTAAGCAAAATGGGAAAGAGATAGATGTTTCAGGCGCAAGGTTCAAATGTTAAGTACGGCTCGAATATTTGTGCGTCGTATCTAAATTCGCTTGGCGATTATGTTTTGATTACCCACAAAGAACCTTGGGATTTGATAGGTAAAGAAATAAGTGTTCAGCCAAAATTGATTGTTGAAGCAAAAGAATTGTCAAAAAAATATCTGGATGAGCTGGCAAATGATGTTCCTGGTATGCATATTGTTGGTTTAGGTGGTGGATCTGCTATGGATACCGCCAAGTGGGTTCATTGGCGTCGAGAACTTCCATTGACTTTGATTCCATCTATACCTTCAGTTGATGCCTGCTTTACGCGCATGAGCGCTTTACGCGAACAAGGTGGGGTTATTTACGATGGTGATGCGGTGCCGGATTTAGTTTTAGTTGATTTTAATTTGTTTAGAGCTGCACCTATTTCAATGGTTACAAGTGGAATTGGTGATGTTCTTTCTTGTCATACAGCTTGGTTTGATTGGAAATTTGCCCATGAAAGTGGCGAGGATGAATTTAATTGGCAGCCTAGTGATATTGCGATATCTAAAAATTATCTAACGGAGTTATCAGATTGTGCTGCTGGTGTAAAGGCACGGACCGATGATGGTTTAAGACGGTTAATGGAGTTACACCGAGATATTGGTTGGCGCTGTCACGAGTTAAAGCATGCCAGATTTGAAGAGGGAAGTGAGCACTTTTTTGCCTACACCTTTGAAGAAGTTACCGGCAGAACTATTGCCCATGGTGAGTTAGTTAGCTTAGGTGTGTTATTGATGTCTAAGTTTCAAGGAAATGATTATGAAGGTGCAAAAGCGATTGTGGAAAAAGCAGGAACTAGACATCGCTTATCTGATTTAAAGGTTAGTGAAAAAGAGTTCTTAGATTCAGTCCGCAGAACTCAATCATTTTCAATAGAACAAAATCACTGGTTCTCATATGCTAAAACCATAGATTTTTCTAAGATTTCAGACCAAGATATTTTAGCTACGGTAAATTGGTAGGGCTTAAATAGATCTAAGTACTGCAGTTACCATGCCTACAATTACCATTTTTTGTTGGAATTGATGCGAAATCCTCATTTGCTGGCAGTAATTTGGATTGATCATCTTTTTTAAGTTATATCAAATAGGAGCAACTAAAAGAGATATTTATGATTAATAAATAATGCTTAGATATTGATTTATAAAGATGAGTTGTAAAGTCTTGATAAATTAAACTCATGGTGGCCACCAAACTCTGCCTTGGTTAATTGACCATTAGCCACATCAAGAATTAATTGATAAATAAGTTGACCATTTTCTTCTAAGCTCTGAGTGCCATCAGCAATGGTGCCAGAGTTTAAATCGATAATATCTGGAATTGCATTTGCCATCTCACTATTTGTTGCCACTTTTATTGTTGGCATTACCGCACTTCCAGTTGGTGTGCCACGGCCAGTGGTAAAGACAGTGATGTTTACACCGGCAGCACCAAAACCAGTTAATTGTTCTATGTCATGACCTGGAGTATCCATAAAGTAAAGACCAGCCTTCTTTGGCGCGATGGCATACTCAAGTACGCCAGTAAATTGTGCATTTCCAGCTTTTTTAGCAGCCCCCAAAGATTTCTCCTCTAAGGTAGAAAGTCCACCTTCAATATTTCCCCTAGATGGTTGAGCACCTCTGATATCAATTCCTTCGTAATTAATACTCTTTTCATATCTTGCAACTACATCAATTATTTGCTGGCCTACCTCTTTACTTACTGCCCGAGCTGCAAGTAGATGTTCAGCTCCTAATATCTCCATTGTTTCACCCAAGATTGAGGTAGCACCTTGTTCTACCAACTTATCACTGGCAACACCAAGAGCAGGATTTGCAGTAATTCCAGAGTAAGCATCTGAGCCACCGCACTCAAGGCCTAGGACAATAGCTGAGATTGGTGCAGCAACTCGTTTTTCACCTTTAGCTTGAGCCACCAACTCATTTGCTTGAGTAATTGCTAATTGCTTTAAATTATCAATTGATTTTGCCTGAGTTAATGAGATCTCAATTAACTTAGTTGGGCCATAACTTTTAGCCCGATTTATTACCTCATCCTCAATTGGTGTGCCCAGGGATAAAAAGATAGTGGCGTAAAGATTTGGATTTGTGGCATTACCAGCTAGTGAGTGAATGATGCGCTCATGATCCTTCTCAATTACCTGTGACCAATCATGACTTACCGCTACCGCACCAGTTGCTGACTCTTCAACATCTCTAGCCGCAGCCGATAACATTTGATGCAGCGGCATAATCAAGACATGGTTTCTAAAACCCCATCTACCATCTTCGCGGTGATATCCAGTAAGGCTCATCTACACACTCCTGACCGCTCTGGGAGCAACAATCTCACCAATACCTGATATCTCTGCCTTACTTTTTTCACCATTTGCAACCTTTTTAATCAAATCAATAATCTCAGAACTACTTGCACCCTCTGCTAAATCAAACTCAGAGATTAATGCTTGGTGTAGTGGGCAGGTGGATGCAATATTTATAACTGGAATTAATGGAAAGCCAGAGGGTGGTTGATTCTCATCTGGATAGGAGAGAATTATGTGCACCTTTTGCCCCATCAACTTTGCCATATTGTGCTCACTAGCGGCAGCCTGCTCTTGAATTACTACCTCAAAGCCAGCAGTTGTTAGGGCTGCTTTGATATCTGCGGTATTTGAAATACTGCGGGCAATATCTAGACCAATAATTAACTTATCTAAAGCTATCTTTTCACTCTTAAAATTCTCTTGTAGCTGGCGGGCATCTTTTACCCCAGATTCAAAGGTGCCAGTAGCACCCCCAGACTCTTGGATAACTAGTAGTCGAGATAGCTCCTGATTTATCTTTGGCAGTAGCTCTGGTCCTTGAATAGTTTCACAGCCTAGGGATACCACCAAGACAGATTGCACATTTGGATGATTAGCTAACTCAATAAAAAAGTTATCTACCCCCGGCACATCAATGCCAATAATTCCACAACCATTTTGATGGGCAAAGGTAATTGCCCCCACCGCATTTGCAATCTTTCGGCTGACATGGGTTGAGCAAACTACCGATGGCAAAATTAATTGGTGATCGCGCACTCCCACCCCACGACCTTTGTGGGCAAAACCAGTAATACTCATTACGACTTTTCCGTTGATAGGCGATCGCCTAAGACGTTGTGGGTATGAACATGCTCACCGCGAGTAATATCTTTTGTGGCATGTCCCATGCGCTCGCCATACTTAATAATGCCATCACCTTTTTTAATATCGGCTGTTGCCACCTTATGGCCTCTCGGAATCATTTGGTTAAAGGTTAGCTTTAAATTCTCTTGGTCTAACTCTTTGCCAGCTTGCATATCGGTTAAGCAGATTGCAATGTTATCTGCTGGATTTAAGATTAAAACCTGGCGCATAGTTGGAAAGATTACTACCCTTTGTACTTGGCAGTTAACTCAAGGAAGCTTTGATAATTTCGCGCCAGCTCTGCCCGCTGATCATCTTGCGGGGTGAAGTGATTGGTTTGGGCAATATTTATCTCAGATAAGGCTTTGGCTAAATCATTATCTTGGGCATTATGGCTGGCATAGGCGAGCATGGCAGCGCCAATATCACTGCCACTTTTAGCCATAATCACTACCTGCTTATTCATAACCGTTGCTCTGATTTGGCTAAGTAGATTTGATTTACCACCACCACCGACGGTAAATATTTGAGAAGAGATACTTGCGCCAGCTTTTTCCAATAAATCATAAGCATACTTTTCGGTAAATGCGATCGCCTCCAATATTGCTCGATACCTTTCTACCTCACCGCTGGCCAGATTACTTTCTAGCTTTGGCATCTGGGTAGATAAAAATGGAAATCGCTCACCAATAGCTGGCAGTGGATAGCAGACCATATTTGCTACCCCAAATTGCGTAGCTTTTTGATTCCAATTATCAATATCGCTAGCAAACTCTTTATAACTTATGCCACCAATATTGCTAGCACCACCAGCTAAGTATCTATCTTTCGGTAGTAGGTGAGAGTAAAAAGCGGGGCCGCTAATATTTTTAATACTTACCGCTTTAATCACCATGGTGGTGCCAAGTGAGGTAACTGAGCCATTAGCTCCGGCGGCAGAGATTTGCGCAGTGCAACCATCGGTCATGCCGGCATAAATTGGAATTTGATCTAGCCCTAATTGATCTGCAATCTCTTTACTTAAAGTAGCTAATTTACTTCCGGGCGGCTCTAATTTAGGCAGCTTTAGATTTAATGCCTCCGCCGTACTTAGCGCAGCTGGAGAGTAGGAGATATTTTCTAGATCCACCCCAATCTTTAAACTGTGGCTGCTATCGGTGGCAATTTGGGCAAGTGGGGTAGAGCTTAAATAAGAGATGACAAACTCTGGGGTGTTTGCTAATAAGAAAGGTCCAGGCTGATTTGCTTGGGCAATTATTTTCTCAGCCCGGCCTAATACGGAAGTAGCCCTGCCATCGTTATACATCGCCGCATCTGCAATTGGCTCACCCTTTTCATTGGTGATCACAAAGGTGCCACTGGTAGCTGAGATACAAAGGGATACTGCACTTAATTGTTTTTCAGTAAGTATCTTACCTACCTCACTTAATACCTTACTTACTGCCCCCACCCAGCTGCGCACATCTTGCGTTAATCTCTTATCATCTCCTGCCATCACCTTAGCAAGTGGTGCGCTAGCTTGGGCATATGCTGCGCCACTTTTATCAATGGCAACTGCTCGAACATTTTCGGTGGCAATATCGATGCCGATATAAAGATCTTTATTCATAACTTACTTATTAGTTGGGTAAGGTTGGTTAAATCATCAACTGTGATATCTGCTTGCACTAAGTCGGCCGGACTTGGATCTGGATTTGCCTCACCGCGCCTTACCCAAACAGTTTTCATGCCCAATTTTTTTGCCGGCAAGACATCGGTATCGATGCGATTGCCAATATGGATAATTTGAATAGCAGGGGTGGCTAACTTACTAATGGCAAGTTCAAAGATCGCCGGATTTGGTTTTTCAATACCGACAATAGCTGAGACGCCTAGAAAATCAATTAGATCATAAATTTGATCTGCCTTTAATGACTCCACCACCGAGGCTGGTTGGTTTGCCACGATGCCTATTTTTACACCCGTACTCTTTAACGCAGTAATACTTGCTTTACTATCTTGATAGAGATCATCAGGAGTGAATAACCAATTTTGGGTAGCAATCTTCATTAACTCATCTCGTTTTTCAAGTGAGCCTAAGAAGTGCTCACATAATTTGCTACGCAGTGAGCCAGATTGGGATTTTAAGTGCTCCTGATAAACCTGATCAAAGGCGGCTTGCTCAACCCCAGTTGATAATTTATTTAACGCAGTAAAGACAGCTCGCTTAAAGACATCATCTGAGTAGATAACCCCACCAATATCAAAGGTAACTGCAAGTGGTTGCATTATCTCTTTAGTTATTTCTTTTTTTGCTCAGCGAGCATCTTGCGTCGCAACAACTCATCTGGTCGAAAGGCGATCGCTTCTGCATCTTTTTTAGAGATAAAGTTAATTCCGCCACTAGATAATGCGCCAACTCTTACCTTGGCCGCCTTAACTGCAATCTGGGTCGTGGAGAGAGCTTCATTACTAACTGAGCCAAAGGTGCAAAGCCCATGGTTTCCTAAAATAATTTGGCCAGGAGATCTCTCATATTTTTTCTGATACTTAAGTACACCCTGATAAACCCCAACTCCAAGAGCTAAACCAGGGGATTCATAGGGCAGAAATAGTGGCACTGGTCCACAAACAACTGCTTCATCTGGGAAAACTGTGCCGCTGTAATGTTTAGCTGCATCTTTACTAGCAGCTAGGGCAACAACTGGGGTTGGGTGAGTGTGAAGTGACCAGGTGGCATCCATTAATGCAAATGCCACTACATGCACCATAGTTTCAATACTTGCTTTGCGAATCTTGCCATCTGGAGTGGTAGATGATTTAAGAATTTGATCAAAGGCTTGATCTAGTTTTTTTGTCACCCCACCTTTGCTGGCATCTGCTAGCAGCTGTGAACACTTTGCTAAATCTAAATAAACCCAATCCTCATCGGTGGCCTGCCCCATAACTACACCACTTGCTTTAACTAAAAAGCGATTTGTACCTGGCTCAACTACGGCGATGTTGCCTTCTGCCACAATTGTTAAATCCGCCTCAGGCGAGCCGGTGACTCTGGCTAAATTAGTTAACTGCGAGATTAATTCACTCACCGCATATCCTCCTGAGTTAATTTTTCATATCGAGTGCGAACTTGAGCAATTGTATTTGGATTTATCCCTGCGCTGGGTAGAAATTTCTTTAAACCTAAATTGCTGTTTTCAATCATCTTTCGAGCGGAAATCGTATCTGTTAAGTGCGGCTGCATTCCCAGGGCAATCGCAGAGACCATGGCATTTCCTAGTGCGGTCGCCTCCACTGGACCGGCAATTACTTGCCGGCCCGAGATATCTGCGGTTAATTGGCATAGGTGTTCATTTTGGGATCCGCCACCAACAATATGAATTGCCGGCATTGGCAGATTACTAAGTATGGCCAAGCTGTCGCAGGTCTTGGCATATTGCAATGCCAAGGATGCAAATACAGTTTGCGCAATCTCACCTGGGGTAGTTGGAATTTTTTGGTTGGTATTTTTAGCAAATCTTTGAATCCGCTCAATCATGCCCCCGGCGTGGATAAATAAAGATGCATCTACAAATATTAAAGTGGCAAATGGATCTGCTACCTGCTTTGCTTGCTCAACTAATTGGGCATAACTTAATTCAATGCCACTCTCTTTTAGATCTCGCCTTACCTCTTGAATTAACCAAAGACCCATAATGTTTCTAAGTAGGCGAATACTTCGATCATAACCACCCTCATTGGTAAGGCGCTCATTCATAGTTATCTCATTTACAACTGGTGTTGATAACTCAACGCCAAGTAATGACCAAGTGCCACTTGAGATATAGGCACTACCTGGTGAAAGCAGGGGTGTGGCAAATACAGCGGATGCGGTGTCATGACTTGCGGTAGCAATACATTTAATTGGACCAATGCCAGTTTTAGCTTGCAGCTCTTTTTTTAACTCACCTCTAATAGTTCCTGGATCTTCAACCTTGGTAAAAATATCAAGTGGAATTCCTAAATCCTTAGCTAAATTTTCTGCCCACTTATCACTTACGACATCATATAAACCTGAGGTAGATGCAATGGTGTACTCAGTGCCAACCACACCAGTTAGGGCATATAAAACTAGATCTGGCATAAATAATAAATGCTTAGCTTTTTCAAACTCATCTGGTGTTTGCTGGGCAATAGCTAATAATTGATAAATTGAGTTCACCTCTAGTAATTGACAACCACTTTCAAAGTGCAATCGCCTTTTTCCAACTAACTTTTCAGCCTCAGCTAACATGCCATCAGTTCTATGATCGCGATGGCTAACTGGTAATTCAATTATTTCACCACTCTTATCTACCAACCCAAAATCTAATCCCCAAGTATCAACCGCTAGCGCCTCATATGGCCCGCTTTCACTTGCCTTACTTAATGCGATCACGACCTCATCAATTATCTTTGGAAAATCCCAGCACCTTCTATTTCTAGAATCGGTTTTAACTGGGGTTAAAAATCTATGGATCTCTTGGGTGGAGATTTGATCATCAATACTTACCGACATCAATCTGCCAGATTCAGCACCCATATCCAGGGCCAGATAGCGCTTCATAGCCTCACACTCTTCCGCACTAGAGCACCTATCGTCTACCTACTCTATTAGCACCAAATAAGTAAGTACTGGATCAAAACATCTGTCCAGATTCTAAGATGGCAACAGGTTGGGATTACTTTTTTGTTACTAATCGATGCTGAGAATGATGTCCCATATCTAGGAAAGTCGAGCCGTTGGCGGTAGGGTCAGCGAGAGATTTTGCCATCTGTATTGTTTGAACACAGACTAGAACGGAGTAGTAGTGGTTAAAAAGGGTGATCTTCTTCTAGAGATGAATAAGGTGCAAAAGAGATTCGGTGGTGCAGTTGCCCTTCGAGGAACTGACCTAAAGATCAGAGCAGGTGAGATTCACGCCCTCCTAGGTGAGAATGGCGCTGGAAAATCCACCATGTTAAAGATTCTAGCTGGTGTGCATGTTAATGATGGCGGCACAATTAAATTAGGTGGTCAAGATTTTATTACTGGCTCACCACAAGCCTCAATTGAACAAGGAATTGCCGTTATTTATCAGGAGCCATCTTTGTTTTTAGATTTATCGCTGGCAGAAAATGTCTTTATTGGTCGCCAACCTAAAAAGGGAAAGATTATTGATTGGAAGTTTGCGCAATCTGAAGCAACTAGATTATTTAAAGAGCTAGGTGTTGAGTTAGATCCAAAGCGACAAGCACGCGGTCTTTCAATCGCTGATCAACAGGTAGTTGAGATTGCTAAGGCGCTATCGATGAATGCAAATATTATTTTGATGGATGAGCCAACTGCAGCACTGTCTGCCTCTGAGGTTGAGCGATTAATGACAGTTATGAAATCGCTGAAGGCGGCAAATAAAGCGGTTATCTTTGTTAGCCACCGCCTAGATGAGGTATTTGCAATCTCAGATTACATAACAGTAATGCGAGATGGGGCAACAGTTTCTGAAGCCAGCGTAGGGGATACAAATTTGCAAAAAGTTATTAAGGATATGGTTGGTCGAGAGCTAACTGAATTGTTCCCAAAGACTGAAAATAAGATTGGCGCAGTAGTACTTGAAGTAACTGATCTAACTAATCCGGCTTACTTTAGAAATATCTCATTTAATGTGAAAAAAGGTGAGATTGTGGCATTAGCGGGTCTAGTAGGTGCCGGCCGTTCGGAGGTGGCTCGAGCAATATTTGGTGTTGATAAGTATGAGTCCGGATCGGTAAAAATTAATGGTGAAGTACTGCCAGCTGGTTCACCAGTTGCCGCCATGGAGCGCAAAATTGCCTTAGTGCCAGAGGATCGTCGCCAACAGGGTTTATTTATGATTGCCGGGGTTAATCGAAATATTTCAATGGAATCATTTGGAAAACTAACTGATCGTGGCTTACTAAATTTTAAGCGAGAGCGAGAGTTAACTAATACCTGGCGCGAGAAGCTAAGTATTAAGTTTAATAATCAGGCAGATCCAGTTGATCGTTTATCTGGTGGAAATCAGCAAAAAACTGTATTGGCCAAATGGTTAGCAACAGATCCAGATATATTAATTGTGGATGAGCCAACTCGCGGAATTGATGTGGCGACAAAGGCTGAGGTGCACAGATTAGTTAATCAGGCAGCTAGCGAGGGTAAAGCAGTCTTGATGATTTCATCAGAGTTACCTGAAGTTTTGGGTATGGCAGATCGGATAATTGTTATGCGAGAAGGTCGCCAAGTTGCTGAGTACTCAAGAAAAGAAGCAACTCAAGAAAAAATTATTGCCGCTGCTACTACCGGAAAGAAGAGTGCTTAAATTATGGATCTATTAAATAAGTTAAAGCCATCTAGCCGGGAAGCCAGCCTTGGCATAATTTTGTTAATTGCCATTGGAGTTACTGGTTTAATCAACCCACGATTTTTAACTGGCGATGGCACTAGAGATCTTCTTACATCTACATCTGTTGTAGCACTCTTAGCAATTGGCATTACACCAGTGGTGGTAATGCGACACATCGATCTATCTATTGCTTCCACTGTTGGTCTTACCGCCTGGTTAATTGCAGATATCTGTGCAAAAAATCCAGATTTCACCTGGGTGCACTGCTTCATCATTGGACCAGTAGTTGGCGCTCTAGTTGGAGTTTTAAATGGCCTACTAGTTGCTGGCTTAAGGTTGCCTTCGCTGGTGGTAACCCTGGGAACTTTATATATTGTTCGAGGTTTAGTTTATGTAATCTCAAACTCAGTTGATTACAACGCACAAGAGATGCCACCTAGCTTGATTGAAGATCTAGGTCAGAAAGTATATTTTGGCTTGCTGCCATTTACTTTCTCACTGGTAATTATTTTTATGGTTTTGGTTGCTTACTATATGAAGTATGCAAAATCAGGTCGCGATGCTTATGCAATTGGTAGCAATCCACCAGCTGCAGATTTAGTGGGTTTAAAGGTATTTCGTCGAACCTTCTTAGCATTTGTGTTCTCCGGGGCGATGGCTGGATTGGCTGCAGTATTTTATTTAATGCGCTTTGCCCAAGTTGATTCCACCGCCTTTTACGGTCAAGAGCTAGCAGTCGTAGCTGCTTGCGTAATTGGTGGCGTATCAATATTTGGTGGCACCGGCACAGTAGTGGGCGCCGTAATTGGTGCGCTATTAGTGCAAACTATTCAAGGCGGATTAGCTGCTCTTGGCGTAGATGCATTCTGGAAATCTGCGATCAATGGTCTACTACTTATTATTGCAATCTATGCAGATCGTGTTCTGGCAGTTAGAAGTGAGAAACGGCTCTTACAACAAAGAATTCGGGAGAGGACCTAATCATGGCTATATTTCCTAAAGCTGTTCCAGTGCGTAAAAGTTGGGACACAGCAATCATCGTATTGCTATTTGTAGTACTTGTGCTGGCATCTGTTACTACTGATAACTTTTTGACTGCACTTAATTTTTCTTATATTTTCTCAAATACCAGCGAGATTATGATCATCGCCTTTGCCATGTTATTTATGATTATTTTAGGTGAGATTGATCTTTCCGTGGCATCTATCTTGGCGCTAAGTAGTTGCATGCTGGGCTGGAGTTATGCCCAAGGTGCACCAATTTGGCTAGCAATGATTATCTGCCTAGCAGTTGGAACTCTCTGTGGATTTATAAATGGATTTTTAGTAACCAAGTTAGGGCTTGGCTCATTGGCGGTAACTATTGGCACCTTAGCGTTATACCGTGGTGTTGCTAATGGAATTATTGGTGAAAATACCGTAAGTGAGTTCCCAGAGTTTTGGACAAGTTTTGGCTTTGATACCTTTGGTACAACATTTGTGCCAAAGACTCTGCCGATGATAATTGTTTTTGGTATTTTCTTTGCATTCTTACTACATCGCACGCCATTTGGTAGAAGAACACTTGCCATCGGCCAAAGCCCAGAAGCAGCTAAGTTTGCTGGTATTAATGTAGTTCGACACAAGATGATTGTCTTTACATTTACTGGCTTTATGTCAGGTGTAGCTGGCATGGTTTACACATTCCGCTTCTCTACCTCACAAGCTGATAATGGTGTGGGCTTAGAGCTGTTGGTTATTTCAGCTATCTTGCTAGGTGGGGTATCTATCTTTGGTGGCATTGGAACTATTTGGGGAGTAGTAGCTGGTGTACTTCTAGCTGGTTCAGTTGAATCCTGGCTTACTCTGCAAGAGATTAATGCGCAATGGCGAACAATTGTTACCGGTATTTTGTTGTTAATTTCTGTAGCTGGACCAGTGCTAGTTGCGAAGAGTAAACAGCGAAGAGAGCGCAAAGCTTTAAAGAGCTAGGCCATGCAACCGCTTTTGCTTGGGGTTGATGTCGGAACTACTGCCACAAAAGCTGTATTAATAAACCTAGCGGGTAAATTAGTTGCGCAAGGCAGAGCTGAATACCCAACTATCCATTTGCAAGCAGGCTGGGTAGAGCAGGATGCAAATCAGTGGTGGCTTAGTTTTTGTAAAGCAACCGCAGAGGCGATCATGCAGGTTCCAGATGCAACTATTACCGGCGTAGTCATCTCATCCCAAGCTCCTACATTATTAGCAGTTGATAACACCGGTAGCCCAGTTAGAAATGCATTGATTTGGATGGATCGCAGGGCGCAAGCACAGGCTGATCAACTAAAGAAAAAATTTCCAAATCTGTCACAACTAACCGGTAATCTATCTGATCCATATTATGTAGCGGCCAAAATAATGTGGCTTAAGCAAAATGAGCCAGAAAACTATGCCAAGAGTAAGTTTTTCTTACAAATCCCGGGTTACTTAAATTATAAATTAACTGGCAAATTTAGTTTGGATTCAGCCCATGCTTCACTCTTACAGCTTAGAAATGCAGATAACAAAAATTGGGCAACTGAGGTGTTAGATTTTATTGGCCTTGATGAATCAAAGTTTCCACCAATTGGCCTAGCAAGTGATTTATTAGGTGAGGTAATCCAAGAAAATGAGGCAAAAATTCCAGTTGGTACACCAGTTTACTTTGGCACAGTTGATGGCTGCTCGGCTGCGGTAGAAACTGGGGTAATTGATCCAGGTGTAGTGGCGGAGATGACTGGCACTTCAACAGTATTAATTATGCCAACTGATGGTAATAATTTTAATGATGCCTTTGTGGCCATTGATCATGCGATAGCAAATCGACAACTTCGACTTGGTGCGATGGTAGCTGCCGGGGCAAGTGTTTCCTGGCTAATGACAAATATTTTAAAAGATCAAAACTCAATGCAGGAGCTGACCCAAATGGCTACTGAGGTAGCACCAGGTTGTGAGGGATTGATTTTCTTGCCGTACATGATGGGTGAGCGAAGTCCGATTTGGAATACAAATGCTAGAGGAGTGTTCTTTGGCTTAACTTTAACCACCACACCACAAATGATGTTTAGGGCAGTTTTAGAAGGAACTGCATTTGCCTTAGCTCACAATGTTGAGATCGGAAAACAATCTGGCATAAAAATCGATGAGATCAGAAGTATTGGCGGTGGCAGTAAGAGTGAGCTTTGGAATCAAATCAAAGCTGATGTTTTAGGGCTACCAATTGCCATCTTGAAAGACTCAAGTGGGGCAGCGGTTGGCGATGCTTATTTAGCCGGATTAGGTTCTGGAAGTTTTTCAGATATTAGAGATGTAATAAACTCAACTGTGAGCATTGAAAATCGCTACCTGCCAAACAAAACTAAGCATGATTACTACCAAGAGCGGTATGCCAGATTTAGAAATCTATATGAGAGTTTAAAGGGTGAGTTTGATGCCTCTGCTGCCTCTGCCAACTTTATGGGCAAATAAATGAAGGTATTTATTACCGCCCGGATTGATCCTGATCAAATAGATCGATTAACGGCAAATGGCTTTGAGGTTGAACAGGGTGGCTTTGGTGTTACCGGAGTTAAGTTAGAACAGGATCAATTGATTGCAAAATTTAAAGATATAGATGTAGCGATTATTGAGTTTGAAAATATCACAGGTGAGATTCTAAAAAGTGGCTCTCGCTTAAAGATTATGGCATGCCTGCGAAATGAGCCAGCGGCAAGTACGGATATTGTGGCTGCATCAAAGTTGAATATTCCAGTTTTATTTACCCCAGGTAGAAATGCAGTCGCTGTGGCTGAGTACACAATCGGTTTAATGCTTTCAGTTGCCAGAAGTATTGCCACTACCCATCACCTACTTAGATACACCGATGAATTAACCTCAGTTTCCTATAGCGATAAGGCAGGTGATCGCAAAGCGGTTACCTCGGAGTGGAGCATGGACTTGGATGCACCATTTCAAAGATTTCAAGGTGAGGAGTTAATGGGTAAAACTGTTGGCTTAGTAGGTGCAGGTTTTATTGGTCAAGAGATTGCAAAACGCGCTAGCGCACTTGGGATGAAATTAATTGCCTTTGATCCATATGCCAACGCAGATCAATTAGCTAAGCTTAATATTGAATTAGTAGAGCTAGATAAACTTGCTGGCGAAAGTGATTTTGTAGTTATGGCAGCAAAAGTCACGCCAGAAAGTACTGGAGTATTTTCAGCTAAAGCTTTTTCACAAATGAAAAAAAGTGCTTACTTCATAAATACCGCCCGGGCCGCCCTGGTAGATTATGCAGCTCTTTATAAAGTATTAACTGAAAACAAAATTGCAGGTGCTGCCCTGGATGTCTACCCAACCGAGCCCCTGCCAAGTGATTCCCCGCTTCGAAAACTTTCAAATGTCGTACTAAGTCCACATTTAGCCGGGGCAACAACTGGGGTGGTAAAGCATCATTCAAAGATGGTGGTTGATGATCTATTATTAATTAAAGCAGGTAAAATTCCAAGTAGAGTTGCAAATCCAGAAGTTATGGCTGAGTTTATAAAAAAGGGTGGTTTAAAGTGAAGGTGGCATTAGTAACTGGTGGGGCCACTGGTATTGGTGCGGCCACAGTCTCTGCCCTGGCAGCTGATAACTTAAGTGTTGCCCTGCATTACTCAAATAGTAAAGAGGCTGCGATTAAATTAGCTGATCAATTAAAAAGTAATGGGGCGAAAGTTGAAATCTTTCAGGCAGATTTAACCCAAAAGGGCAGTGCTGAGGAGTTAGTTAAAAATGTAACAGGCAAGCTTGGGGCGATAGATATCTTAATTAATAATGCCGGGCTGATGAGTGATGAAAGTATTACCAAGATGAGTGATGAATTATGGGATGAAGCGATAAATTTAAATCTATCAGTTGCTTTTAAATTAATTAGAGCAACAGCTGATCAGATGGTGCTAAATAAATGGGGAAGAATTATTAATGTTTCCTCACAGGTAGCATTAACTGGTTCGGCCAATCATGCCCATTACGCCGCTGCAAAAGCTGGATTATTAGGTTTAACATATTCGGCCGCAAAAGAGTTTGGAGCAAGTGGGGTAACTGTTAATGCGGTACTGCCCGGCAGAATTCAAACAAATATGATTGCTCAAAGATCTGATGGGCGAATGGATGAGTGGTTAAAACAAACACCACTTGCTCGCTTAGGAAAAGCTGAGGAAATAGCTAGCATGATCGCTTTCTTGGTATCTGAGAAAGCCTCCTATGTAACTGGGGCAGCCATCAATGTAAATGGCGGATTGGTGATGGGCTAGGCTCAAATCACCCCGCTTATCTGCGGTACGGCAACCTAAATGTTATAAATCCGACTTGCAAGTAATCAGCCTTGGCAACTAAGTTTGCCCAGCAGTCCTAGGAGTCGTAGCTACTTTCCTAGGCCTACTTGCAAGGCCAATCAAGGTCTTGTAATCCCAATCGGAAGGAACTACTTTGAAGAAAGTACTCTCAGCAATTGGTATCGCCGCTCTTGCCGCAACAGCTTTTGTTGCAGCACCAGCACAGGCTGCTACCAAGTTAAAAATCGCTCACATTCCTAAACTAGGAACAATTGGATATTTCCAAGCTGCCCACAAGGGTGTAGAGCGTGCATGTAAAGAGTTGAAAGCTTCTTGTTCATACAAGGGCCCAACTGAAATTACTGCAGCAGCACAGGTAAAAGAAATTAACGCAGCTGTACAAGGCGGATTCAACGTATTAATCGTTGCTGCTAATGACAAAGATGCGCTAGTTCCAGCACTTAAGGCAGCAATGAAGAAGAGGGTAACAGTTGTTACTTATGACTCAGATGTTGCTCAAGCTGGTCGTTCAGTATTCGTAAACCAAGCTTCATCAGAAGGTATCGGACAAGCTCTTGCTAAGTCTGCTTCTGATCTTGCTGGTGGTTCAGGTGATATCGCGATCCTTTCAACAACTCCAGATGCAACCAATCAGAACGTATGGATTGATTACATGAAGAAGGAGCTTGCTGCTAAGTATCCAAATGTTAAGGTTGTAGCAACTGCTTACGGTCTAGATAAGCCAGAAGAGTCAACAACTGAGACACAAGGTCTAATTCAGAAGTACCCAACCATCAAAGCAATCGTTGCTCCTACATCAGTAGGTATTGTTGCTGCAGCTAAGTATGTTTCTGGCTCAGCTTCAAAGGGCAAGGTATTCGTAACTGGTCTAGGTCTTCCAAATGACATGAAGACTTACATCAAGGATGGTTCTGGAGCTCAAGCATCTCTATGGGATGTTGAAAACTTCGGATATGTTGCTGTTCAGGTTGCTAACTCAATCGTGAACAAGAAGCAAAGCGTTAAGGTCGGAGCAACGATCAAATCCGGCAAGGGTGATAAGGGTCTAAAGACTCGTACAGTTATCAAGGGTGCAGTAGGAAACGAAGTTATCCTAGGCCCAGCAACTGTGTTCACTAAGGACAACGTAGACCAATTCAACTTCTAATTTAGAAGTTTAATTTCGTCTTACTAAATAGGGCGGCCTAGAAATAGGCCGCCCTATTTTTTTATTTGCTGTTTAAATACTGATATTACTTTTGGAAAAGTTGGACACCCCTGAAAAAGAGTGAAAGAATGGGCGTATCTTAAAAGAATTTCATCATTTACTTTAAGGAGCATTTAATGCCAGCAGCAAAGCAAATTGAATTTGGTGGTCATGCTCTAGTTTGGGTAGGGGATTGGTCGCCAACTAGTGCCCGGGCTGCAATCAGCTCTGCGGCTCGTAATGGGTATGACTACATAGAGCTAGCAATATTTGATCCATGGAATTTTGATACTAAATTAACCAAAGATTTATTACAGGAGTTTGGATTAAGAGCGCATGCCTCATTAGGCCTATCAGCTCATAATGATGTGACCAGCACTGATCCAGCAATTGTTGCTAAGGGCGATGAGCTACTTAGAAAAGTCGCAGATGTATTACATGAGCTAGGTGGTACCGAGTTGTGTGGGGTGATCTACTCAGCTCTGGCTAAGTATCCATCTGCTGCCACGAAAGAGAATCGAACCAACTCAGTTAAAGCAATGCAACGGCTGGCAGATTACACAGCTGATAAGGGCATCAACATTGATCTAGAGGTAGTTAATCGGTATGAATCAAATATTATGAATACCGGTATGGAAGGTTTAGATTTTCTAGATGAGGTAAATCGGCCAAATGCCTTTTTACACCTTGATACCTATCACATGAATATTGAAGAGGATGGCATGCAAAAATCTGTGATCGCAGCTGGTGATCGACTGGGCTATGTTCATATCGGTGAGAGCCATCGCGGATATCTTGGTAGTGGCAATGTGGATTTTGATTCATTTTTTAAAGCCTTAAAGCAGATTAATTACAAAGGCCCAATTACCTTTGAATCCTTCTCATCTGCGGTAGTAGATCCATCGCTATCAAATACTTTATGTGTTTGGCGAAACCTATGGAGTGATTCCGATGATTTAGCCAAAAAATCCCTAGATTTTATGAAGGCTAGGTATTAATTAATGGAGCGTGTTTGTTTTAGATTACAAGTTCGCAAAGAGAAAATGGATGAGTATGTCAGACGACATGCTCAAGTCTGGCCAGAGATGCTGGCAGCGCTTAGTCAGACCGGCTGGCATAACTACTCTTTATATTTAGATCGAAATGATGGCACCTTAATTGGATACTTAGAGACACCATCACTTGCTGCGGCAAAAGCTGGCATGGAGAAGACTGAGATTAATGCCAAGTGGCAGGCGGAGATGGCTGAGTTTTTTGTGGCATTAGAGGGCAAGCGACCAGATGAAGGCTTTTTGCAATTAGAAGAGGTATTTCACTTAAATTAATAAAGTTTTTTCCATCAACTAATAAAAAGGGAGAATAAGAAAATGGCATCAGCAAAAGAGGCAAAGGAAGTACTTAAGCGCTTCTATATTGAGACTCCATCCTGGGCGTATGGAAACTCCGGTACGCGCTTTAAAGTCTTTGCTCAACCTGGTGTGCCTCGAGACCCATATGAAAAAATTTCAGATGCTGCGCAAGTACATAAGTACACCGGAGCTGCTCCGGCAGTTGCCATGCATATTCCCTGGGACAAGGTTGATGATTACGCAAAGTTAGCAAAGCATGCAAAAGATAATGGTGTCTACCTGGGCACAATAAATTCAAATACCTTCCAAGATGATGATTATAAATTTGGTTCTGTATGTCACTTTGATAAGAAGATCCGTCAAAAAGCGGTTGATCATCTACTTGAGTGCGTAGATATTATGGATATCACGGGGGCTAAGGATCTAAAACTTTGGTTTGCCGATGGTACTAATTATCCAGGCCAAGATGACTTAGCTGGCCGGCAAGATCGCCTATTTGAATCCCTACAAAAAGTTTATGATCGCATTGGCGATCACCAGAGAATGTTGCTGGAGTATAAATTTTTCGAACCAGCTTTCTACTCAACCGATGTGCCGGACTGGGGTACCTCTTACGTGCACTGCCTAGAGTTAGGTCCGAAGGCAAGTGTTTGTGTGGATACTGGACACCATGCTCCTGGTACAAATATTGAGTACATAGTTGCATTCTTACTTCGTCGCAAACGTCTGGGCGCATTTGATTTTAACTCAAGGTTTTATGCCGATGATGATTTAATAGTTGGCGCAGCAGATCCATTCCAATTGTTTAGAATCATGCATGAGGTAAATCAAGGTGGTGGCTTTGATAAGGGAACTACTGTTTCTTATGTACTAGATCAATGCCACAACATTGAGCCTAAGATTCCAGCACAGATTCGCTCCATAACAAATGTGCAAGAGGCGGTGGCAAAGGCATTACTAGTTGATGCCGATGCACTTAAGAAAGCACAATTAGCCGGAGATGTATTAGGTGCTAATGATGTATTAATGAATGCCTACAACACAGATGTCAGAGATTTACTTGATGAGTTGCGAGGTGAGCAAGGATTAGCACCAGATCCAAAGAGTGCTTATGCTAAGAGTGGATACGCTGAAAAAATTGCTGCCGAACGAGTCGGCGGTGCACAAGCTGGATGGGGAGCTTAATGTCGACACCAAAGGTTGTAAGTGAATTACTAGCGCGCAGTAATCGCCTAGGTTCAGAGCCTAGATTTACTAATTACGCTGGCGGTAATACTTCAGCTAAGGGTCAGGTTAAAAACCCAGCAACTGGTAAAGAGAGTACTGTGCTTTGGGTTAAAGGCTCAGGCGGTGATCTTGGTACCTTAAAAGAGGCAGGTCTGGCTGCATTAGATTTAGAAAAATTTAAGGATCTAAAAAATGTTTATCCTGGCGTTGAGCGCGAGGATGAGATGGTTGCACTCTTTGATTACTGCTCATTTGGTAAAGGTGGAGCTGCACCAAGTATTGATACCTCAATGCATGGCTTAGTTGAGTTTGATCATGTTGATCACTTACACCCTGATTCAATTATTGCCCTTGCCACCTCCAAAGATGGCCAGAAGTTAACAAATGAGTGTTTTGGTGAAGAAATTTTATGGGTGGATTGGCGCCGGCCTGGTTTTCAATTAGGACTTGATATGGCAAAGATTGCTTCTGAAAATCCAAAGGCAAAGGGTTGTGTCCTAGGTGGTCATGGTTTAACTACTTGGGGAAGTACAAGTGAAGAGTGTGAAGAGCGATCTGTTTGGGCAATTACCAAAGCCGAGGAGTTTATTAAAGCTAAAGGTAAATCAGATCCATTTGGCAAAAAAGAAAATAAGTTCGCCCCATTAGATCCAGCTGCTAGAAAAACGCGAGCAGCAGAGCTTGCCCCATATCTGCGTGGTATTGCATCAAAAGATATGCGCATGTTAGGTAGCTTTACCGATAATGATGTGGTCTTAGATTTCCTACAAGGTAGTAAATTGATGCAATTAGCCGCCCTGGGCACATCATGTCCAGATCACTTCTTGCGCACCAAGATCTCACCAATGGTGATTGATACTAAACCTGATGCACCACTTGAGGATGTAGTTAAGCGAGCAAATGAGCTACATGAGGCATATCGTAAAAATTACGCTGCTTATTACCAGCGCCATGCTAAAGCTGATTCACCTGCAATGCGAGGGGCAGATCCACTAATTATTTTAGTTCCAGGAATTGGCATGTTCAGTTACGGTAAAGATAAGCAAACCGCTCGGGTAGCTGGTGAGTTTTATATCAATGCCATCAATGTTATGCGCGGGGCGGAGGCGATTTCAACCTATGCACCAATTGCTGAGAGTGAAAAATTTAGAATTGAGTATTGGGATTTGGAAGAGGCAAAGTTAAAACGTATGCCAAAGCCAAAGCCACTTGCTGGCCGAGTTGCATTGGTAACTGGGGCAGCCTCTGGTCTTGGCAAAGCTACCGCACAACGCTTAGCTGATGAGGGCGCTTGTGTTGTTGTGGCAGATCGTGATTTAGAGGGAGCTAGTAAGTTTGCTGCTGAATTAGGCGGCACTGACAAAGCAATTGCAGTTGCTATGGATGTGACTAGTGAGGATGCAATTGCTGCAGCAATGGCTGCCACAATGCTCGCCTTTGGTGGCATTGATATCGTAATTAATAATGCCGGTATCTCTATCGCTAAACCAATTACCCAAACCACAATCGCAGATTGGGATTTGCAATTAGATATTATGGCTAGAGGCTCATTCTTAGTCTCCCGCGAAGCAGCTAAAGCTTTAATCGCGCAAAAAATGGGTGGCGATATTATTTATATCTCATCTAAAAACTCAGTATTTGCTGGTGCTAACAATGTTGCTTATGGGGCAACAAAGGCTGCGCAATCTCATCAAGTTCGTCTACTGGCAGTTGAGTTAGGTGAGTTTGGTATCCGGGTTAATGGTATTAATCCAGATGGTGTAGTTAAGGGCTCTGGCATATTTGCTGGCGGTTGGGGTGCAAACCGGGCTAAACAATATGGCGTGGAAGAGGCAAAGCTGGGTGAGTATTACGCACAGCGCACTATCTTGAAAAAAGAGGTGCTACCAGAACATATTGCAGCTGCCGTATTTGTGATTTTAGGTGGAGATCTAACACTAACTACTGGCTTACATATTCCAGTTGATGGTGGCGTTGCAGCAGCATTTCTTAGATAGGCAGATTTTTGCTTTACGCAGCGGTTGATCTTGGCGGCTCATCTGGTCGAGTTACTGTGGGTGAGTTAGTTGATTCAAAAATCTCACTAACTGAGGTTCATAGATTCAAACATGAACCGGTGCAAACTGATGCTGGATTATTTTGGGATTGGTCATTTATCGTCGAACAGGTAAAGACGGGGTTGGCCGCTGCTTGCCAATTGGGAAAAGTAAATAGTGTTGGCGTAGATAGCTGGGCGGTTGATTATGGCGTAATTGATCAAACAGGTGAGGTGATTGGTCAGCCATTGTGTTATCGAGATAGCCGAACCGATGGCTTAATGGATAAGTTAAAAGCTGATTTAGGGATTGATTACATATATAGCCGAACTGGTGTTCAGTTTATTTTCTTTAATACGATGTATCAATTATTTGCTGAGAAAAACTCAGCGATCTATGACCAGGCTGATAAGTTTTTAATGGTGCCAGATCTAATGAATTACCTACTTTGCGGCTCAATTAGCACTGAAATTACCAACGCCTCTACCACCCAATTACTTAATGTTCACACCCGGGATTGGGATTGGCAGTTAATCGATAAGTTAGGTATTAAGCGTCAGATATTTCCAGCAATTAATAAACCCAAGCAGCAAATGGGAGTAATCACTGGCCATGGGAAATTAGATGGCATCAAGGTGATCTCAGTTGGCTCCCATGACACCGCAAGTGCTGTGGCCGGAACACCACTACCTACCTCATTAGATTCAGCTTATATCTCCAGTGGCACCTGGTCATTAGTTGGTTTGGAGTTAGATAAACCAGTCACTGATAAAACTGCGATGGATTTTAATATTACAAATGAGATGGGCGTTGAGGATCGAATTAGATTTATTAAAAATGTTGCTGGTATGTGGTTACTTGAGGAGTCATTGGATTACTGGGCGGCAAAGGGTGAGAAATACACCGCTGCCCAACTTGCCGCCGAGGCAGCATTACTACCAAGGGGTGCGGTAATTGATGCAAATGATCGAAGATTTGAAAAGCCAGGAGCGATGCCAGAGCGTATAGCTGCGCTATGTCAGGAGAGCAATCAAGCAGTGCCAACTACTCCAGCTGAGTATGCCAGATGTATTTTTGATTCCTTAGCGGATGCATATGTGAAGGTAATAGCTCAACTTGAGCTGGCTGCTGGTAGAAAAATTAATTCAATTAATATTGTTGGTGGTGGCAGTGCGAATAAATTATTAAATCAACTAACCGCTAATGCAACTGGAAAAACTGTTTACGCAGGTCCAGTGGAGGCAACTGTGTTAGGTAATATCATTACCCAGATGCAAGCAGAGGGAGTTATAAAATCTTTAGAGCAGGGAAGAGCAATAATTAAAGATTCATTTAGCCAAGAGGTTTTTAAGCCAGCTTAAACAGATCTTAGAACCGCTGTTACCTTACCTAGTATCTGCGCATCATCTGCTGGAATTGGCGTGTAATCATCATTTGCCGGTAGCAACCAGTAATGTCCATCTTTTTTAGACCAGGTTTTAACCGTTGCCTCACCATCAATCATGGCCGCAACAATCTCACCCTTTTCCGCACTCTTTTGCGATCTAATAACAACATAATCACCATCACAGATTGCCACATCAATCATGGAATCTCCCTTTACCTGCAACAGGAAGAGATCACCTTTTCCAACAATTGACTCTGGCAGTGGCAGGACCTCTTCAACTATCTGCTCAGCTAAAATTGGATTTCCAGCTGCAATCTTGCCAACTAGTGGAATTAATCTAGTTTTATCCTGCGGGGCCGCCTCACCATCTTGACCAGGAAGAGTGATTTCAATCGCCCGACCACGGGAGGCATCCCGGCGGATCCAACCTTTTTCTTCCAAGATCTGTAATTGGTAGGTGACGGAGGCGGTAGAGGATAGGCCGGCAGCTTGGCCGATCTCGCGCATGCTGGGCGGATAGCCCTGATCCTCAACCGCTTTTTTGATAACAGATAAAATCTTTAACTGCCTGGGGGTGAGCCCATTGTCATCGGCTGGGCCATCTGGCAGCTCAGTTACCTGTACTTTTGCCGGTTTTTTAGCCATAAATGAAGGGTAGCAGGGGTTGAGGAAAAAATCAAACATTTGTTCGGTTTTAAGTAGACATTGTCAGTGGCGTGGTGTTTAATACTCTATAGAACAGGTGTTCGAATCCCCTACGGACCTGTTATTAACGGAGTACGAAAAGATGAAGGCAAGACAAGCAAAACGGCTAGCTAGAACTGGTTTGAGCCTATCGCTGCTAGTTGTGATTGGCGCTGGTTTTAGCTCAATCTCAAGTGCTAGCAACAGCTCAGATTCTGCCAGCACAAAAGCTAAGAGTAAGTATGTTCAGGTGGTGGTAACACCGGGTGAGAGTATCTGGTCAATTGCAGCCATGGTGGCGCCAAGAAACTCAATCGCCTCTGTGGTGGCCGATATTGTTGAGGTTAATCAATTATCCTCAGCCGATCTTTCTGCTGGCAGCAAGATATTGGTGCCAATTCAGTAGTAAAAAGTTGTTTTTAAAAATTATTTATTAATAACTTAAGAATAGTACTTAAATGCATGACCTTTTACTCCGCTTTTAAATTAACCTGCCCTAGTGAGTGATTACTCGAAACAGGTATTAAAGGCGTTAGATGTAGCGGTGGCTGCCATTGGCGGTTCACCTAGAGCTGGCCAAATTCAGATGGCACAAGCGGTGGCTAATGCATTAAATAATCGACACCATCTCTTAGTGCAAGCAGGCACTGGCACTGGAAAATCCTTAGCGTATTTAGTACCAGCCTTAGTTCATGGCAAAAAAGTTTTAGTGGCAACTGCAACTCTTGCCTTACAGCGCCAATTAGTTGAGCGGGATCTGCCAAAGATAAAGGCGGCATTAGAAAAAGAGTTAAACCGAGATATCTCATTTGCAATCTATAAGGGCGTTGGAAATTACATCTGCCTGCAAAAATTAAATAACTCAGCCTCAGATCCAGAGGCGCAGGAGATATTAGATGTTTCATACTTAGAGTCAGATGCCAAACGATTACGCGCTTGGGCGCAATCTGCCGGTGCTAGTGGTGATCGAGATGATGCCCCCGATGTTGATCGCAGAGTTTGGCAGGCAGCCTCCGTCTCTGGCCGAGAGTGCATTGGCGCAGATGAGTGTCCATCTGGGGCAAAGTGTTTTGCTGCGTTAGCAAAAGCAAAGGCGCAAACGGCAGATATTGTGGTCACTAACCACACACTGTTAGCCATTGAGATTGTTGATTCACATCCGATCTTGCCAGAGCGGGATGCAATTGTTTTAGATGAGGCACATGAGTTTTCAGATCGCACCACAGGTGCGGTAACTGAGGAGTTAACTGCGGCCAGAGTAAGTAGGGCAGCGGTAATGGCTAGAAAACATATGCCATCAAAGGTAAGTGATGGCTTGGTTAAAGCCAGTGAGAAATTTACCAAGTCAGTTGAGGAGTATGCCCTGGATGTAAAGCTAGATACAGCTAAGTTGGGCAAATTAGAACAGGTGCCTAAAGAATTAGAGGCCGGGATGCGAAAGGTGAAGGAGGCAGTTGCTTCAGTATTGCAATTAATTTCAGCTGATGAGCAGATTATTGATCCAAATACTATGGCCGAGCGAGCTCGGGTAAAGGGTGCGCTAAATGAGATTAATCAAACTATTACTAAGTTATTAAAGCCAGGCAGCACACATGTGCTTTGGTTTGAGCCAAATTTTTCTACCCTCTACCTTGCCCCACTTTCAGTCTCTGATGTGTTGCGCAAAAATCTATTAAGTAAGACTCCAATAATTGCCACCAGCGCCACCTTAACTGTGGGCAAATCCTTTGATTCAATCGCTAAAAGTATTGGTTTTGTAGTTAATGAAAAATTAGCTGAGGATGAAGATAATGGTGAAGCGATTGGGGATAATAATCAGGAGCCTGATCAGCAGAGTATGGATCCGGCAAATCTGCAGATCTTAGATGTGGGCTCACCCTTTGATTTTGCAAACCAAGGAATGTTGTATCTGCCAAAGGATCTACCAGAACCAACTAGGGATGGCATCTCACATCAAGTGTTAGTTGAGTTGGGAGAGTTAATTCAAGCAGCCGGGGGCCGGTGCTTGGCATTGTTTTCATCTTGGAAAGCAGTTGAGGCAGCTGATGAGCATTTAAGAAAAGTTTTAGCAGAGTTAAAGCTGCCAATTATTACCCAACGAAGAGGGGATGCAGTTGGGCCATTAGTTGAAAAGTTTGCTAAAGATGAATCTTCCACCTTGCTCGGCACAATCTCACTTTGGCAAGGTATTGATGTGCCAGGCCCTTCCTGCACATTAGTTGCGATTGATCGAATTCCATTTCCACGGCCAGATGAACCAGTGCTAGCTGCTAGAGCTGCGCAAGCAGATCAATCTGGTGGCTCTGGCTTTATGCAGATCTCACTGCCACGGGCAGCGCTGCTTCTTGCCCAAGGTACGGGCAGATTAATTCGCTCCCTAGATGATCGGGGAGTGGTGGCGATATTAGATTCTCGAATTGTAAATAAACGGTATGGCTCAATTCTTTTAAACTCAATGCCAGCTTTTTATCGCACCCATGATGGGGCGGTAATTAAAGAGGCACTTTCTAGATTAGATCAACAATATAAAGCCAGTCCAGAAAAAACCGGCGATTAAAGCGCTTTTAACTTTACTAAAAGTTGTGGCCAAGTATTTGCAAAGCTGGGGTGTAGATTTTTCTTAATCACATCATCAAGTGGTATCCAAGCCACCTCCTTGGACTCATCATTTGCTTCATGGGCAACTAACTCTTTGTGGGCATTTGCAATTACTGTGTGATAACTCCACACCCCATGATCATCAATAAAGATCTCACCTGGCGTTAAATCTTTTTCAAAGATGCCAATCTCTTCATGGGCCTCTCTTATTGCTGCTTGCACTGGGCTCTCATGAGAATCCCGGGCTCCACCTGGAATTCCCCAGGTATCACCGTTGTGTACCCAAGGAGCTCGGTGTTGCATCAAGATGGTTTTATCTCTAATTAGTAACAAGCCGGCTGCGCCATGTAATCCCCAATGCTTTCCACCGCAATTACATTCAATCCAACCATCGCCATCTCGGTGTGCCATAAGGGTAGTTTTACACACCCAGTAGTAATTCACATATTTACTCTCATCTTTAAGCAGTGATTTTAAAATTTATTTAGATTATCGCCATGAGCTTAAGGCGAGCACTATTAATCCTGATACTGCCACTGCTCTTATCTGCCTGCGCTAGAGCGCATGGGGCGATGGAGATTAGCGGTGTAAATTCAGATCAAGTTAATTCAGGTCAAGTAATTGCAGATCAAATTAGAGTAGATCAGAGGCAAGAAAATGATCTCTCACTACTACCAGCGGTTGAGCCAGCAGCTATTGAGCCGATCATAAATTATGTAGATAGCTTAAATTTGGCACTAGGCGGGGATTTATCAAAGCTAAAACAAGCAGCAGCTGCTGAGTGCGCTTGTTTAGATATCTCATCTCGCCTAGCCAGCCTTTTTACCAACGCATCTTTGCGGGGGCAGGGATATAAGTTGGTTAAAGTGCTAATAAATTCTGATGGGCCGGATCAAAAAGTATTTGATGTAGTAATACATCGCGCCGCCCTAACCAAGATTGAAAAAAATGGTGGCCAGCAGCAGATCTGGAGTGGCTCTGAGATCTCAAATCAATTTGTGGTGGCAAAACGAGATGGGGTGTGGCAATTAATTCAAATTCGATAATCAAAATTACAAAACTTATTATCCTTAGCTTTGGCTTTTTAATAGCAACTAATCAGATCTCATACTCTGCTAGCTGCATTGATAAAACCTGCGTAGATGTCTTTACCTCTAACAATCAATTAATCATTACTGCGCAAAAAGGAGCCACAAAAGCTGCGCCAAAATCAATCAGTAAGCCGAGTAGTAAACCAATCAGTCAGCCGGCTGCACCAAAGGTAGCTAAACCAGTAACTAAGGTGCCAAAATTATTAGCGCTACCAAAAGCTGCGCCCAAGCCAATTAGCAAGCCAATTAGCAAGCCAATAAGTAAACCAGCAGCTAAGCCGGCAACTAAACCAATTATTAAAAAGGTAGCAGCAGGTAAAAAGCCAACCACCGCATCTTTATCTGATCGCTTAATAAAAATGTTGCCAGTTGGTGATATTAATTATCAACCAGGGGTAGATCCACTAGTTAATATCCCGATCTATTTTTGGAGCCAAACCCCATCTCGATTTACCGCACTGGTGCCGATTTTAGATGTTGTGGTTTATGTAAATCTAACCCCCACATTTACCTGGAGTTATGGTGATGGTGGGTTTGAGGTGAGTAGATTTGCTGGCAGCCCATATCCAATTGGACCAATCACCCATACCTATAAAAAAGCTGGCAGCTACCTAGTTAATTTAAAGATTACTTGGACTGGCACTTGGAGTGTTAATGGAGTTACTACCCCAATTAATGGCAATGCAATTACTCAGAGTATTTCAACCAACCTAGATGTAGTTAGTGCGCAAGCTAGATTTATCCAGTAATCCACAATTAATAATTTCATTTACCCACGCAACTAAATTATTTGCCAGCCTTACCCTATGGAAAATAACTTATTACTTGCAGATGAAATCAATCAAATATCTGAAATAGATTATGAAGTAGATGATGTACTCACACTTCAGCGAGCAGGGGCGCTCGCGGTAAATCAATTAGTGGCCGAATTTATCGAGTTTGGTTCGGTAGCAGATAATCAATTAATTGCTCAGGTCTTAGTTCGATTTAAAGATTTACAGGTTAGAGATTATGCAATGGGGTTAGTAAATAATGAGAATAAGGATAAGTTATTTAACCTTTGGTATTGGTTAAGTAATTACGCACCAACTGGCTTTATCGCACCAGTTGCCTGCATCTTTGCTGCCTGTGCCTATGAATCTGCTGAGAGTCAACTGGCAGAGAACGCACTAGATCGGGCGATTGGTGATTGCCCAAATTACCCCTTAGCACTTTTGCTGCGCAGAGTTTTCAGCGCCGCCTGGCCAAGTAGTAGTTTTGCCGCAATGCGAGCCGAGCTGCACCCACGGATTTGTGCCACATTATTTGGCAGTAGTATTTAATTACTTAATCAGCGTTGATTAGAGAAGTGGGCAAGTGCGTAAATTGATAATTGGTATTCCCAAAGAGTTAAAAAATAATGAGTTTAGAGTTGCCGCCACCCCAGCTGGTGTGCATGCATATATTGCAGCCGGCCATAAAGTATTAGTTGAAAAAAATGCTGGTATTGGCTCTGCTATTTCAGATCAAGAGTATGTAATCGCTGGCGCTAGCATTATTGATTCAGCCGATGAGATTTGGCAAAAAGCTGATTTAATTCAAAAGGTAAAGGAGCCAATTGAGGTTGAGTATAAAAGAATGCGTAAGGGACAAATTCTTTATACCTACCTACACCTAGCTGCTAATAAAGCTTGCACCCAAGCGGTAATTGATTCTGGCATCACCGCAATTGCCTATGAAACTATTGAGGTGGATGGAACATTGCCACTGCTGGCGCCAATGAGTGAGGTAGCAGGGCGAATGAGTGTGCAGGTGGGCGCAGCTGCGCTACAAGCATCAACTGGTGGCCGGGGAGTATTACTTGGGGGCGTACCAGGTGTTAGACCAGGCAAGGTAGTAGTAATTGGAGCTGGGGTAGTTGGCGTGGCAGCAGCCACGATTGCTCATGGCATGCGAGCGGATGTGAGTGTTTTAGATTTAGATTTAAAGCGATTAGCAAAGATAGATCAATTATTTTCTGGCACCGTTAAAACTATTGCCTCAAGTGCATTTGATATTGAAAATGAGGTGATAAAAGCTGATTTAGTAATTGGCGCAGTCCTTGTTCGTGGCGCAAAAGCGCCAAAGTTAGTTTCAAATGCGTTGGTGGCAAAGATGAAACCAGGCTCGGTATTAGTTGATGTGGCAATTGATCAAGGCGGCTGCTTTGAAGATTCACATCCGACCACACATCAAGATCCAACCTACAAAGTGCATAACTCAATTTTTTACTGTGTAGCAAATATGCCAGGGGCAGTTCCAGCCACCTCCACCTTTGCCTTAGCAAATGCCACCATTAAATACGGCTTAACCTTGGCAAATAAGGGATGGGAAAAAGCAACCGCAGATGATGCGGGCTTAGCTAAGGGATTAAATGTGCATGCCGGCAAGATTTACTACGATGCAGTTGCTAAGGCGCATAATCTCTAGTATTTTTCTCCTTAAGGTCATGAGTCTCAGTTTCTAGCCCCGGCTAACTGAGCGGCAACCCTCCACCACGGTGGGGTGCTCCGGGTGAGGACCAGATCGATTGCAAGGCGTAATCGATAAGCGTGGATCGCTAAAAGAAAAATTAGGGGTTATCCCTATTTAATTTTCGATCCCCTTAAATCAAGGAGGCTACTTTGAGTTACTCATTTGAAACCCAACAAATCCATGCTGGTCAAGTTCCAGATCCAACAACTGGCGCTCGCGCTCTACCGTTGTATCAAACTACCGCATATCAATTCCGCGATACCAAACATGCTGCTGATCTATTTGGCTTAGCAGAGCTTGGAAATATTTATACCCGAATTATGAATCCAACTCAAGATGCAGTTGAACAACGCATCGCAGCTTTAGAGGGTGGAGTGGCAGCATTACTTGTTTCATCAGGATCTGCCGCGACTGCTTATTCGATTATGAATGTTGCTCAAGCTGGTGATCACATAGTTTCATCACCATCTTTATATGGTGGTACTTACAATCTTTTCCATTACACATTACCTAAGTTTGGTATTGAAGTTACCTTTGTGGATAACCCAGAGGATCCAGAGAGCTGGCGCAAAGCGGTTAAGCCAAATACTAAGGCTTTCTTTGGTGAGACGATTGCAAATCCAAAAAATGATGTGTTAGATATTGAAACTATCGCAAAGATTGCCCATGAAAATGAGGTGCCATTAATTGTTGATAACACTGTGGCAACTCCTTATTTAATTAAGCCAATTGAGTGGGGTGCTGATGTAGTAGTTCACTCAGCAACCAAATTCCTATCTGGTCATGGAAATACAATTGTGGGTGCGATTGTTGACTCTGGAAAGTTTGATTACGCCAGATATCCAAAGCGATTTAAGAGCTTTAATGAGCCAGATCCTTCCTACCATGGCTTGGTTTACGCCCAAGCACTTGGCGTCGGCTCTGCCTTTGGTGCAAATCTTTCTTACATCTTTAAGATTCGCCTAACTCTACTTCGCGATATTGGCGCAGCAGTTTCACCATTTAATGCTTGGCTACTTGCCCAAGGCTTAGAGACATTATCGCTGCGCATGGAGCGCCATGTTGAAAATGCTAAGGCGATCTCTACTTGGTTGGAAAAACATCCACAGGTGGAAAAGGTTAATTACGCATCCTTGCCATCATCTAAGTGGAACAAGTGGGCAACTAAGTACTGTCCAAAGGGCAGCAGCTCCGTTCTATCTTTTGAAATTAAAGGTGGAATTGAATCTGGTAAGAAGTTTATTGAGGCGCTAAAGCTTCACTCCCATGTGGCAAATATTGGTGATGTACGAAGCTTGGCAATTCACCCAGCCTCTACAACTCACTCACAATTAACACCAGATGAGCAGTTAACTGCTGGTGTTACTCCAGGATTAGTTCGACTATCTGTTGGTATTGAAAATATTGCAGATATTCAAAAAGATCTTGAAACTGCATTCGCTGCAGCTAAGTAATTTACGTAACTTAACAAAAAGCGAGCAGTAAAAATGAGCAAGGTTAATCCGGCAGTTACCGGGGCATGGCTAGAGGGCCATCACCCCGGTGATCGCCAATTTCTAAAAATTGGTGATTTAGCGCTGGAGTCAGGTGAGGTATTACCTGATATTACGATTGCTTACCAAAGTTGGGGCAAATTAAATTCAACAGGTGATAATGCAATATTAGTAAACCATGCCTTAACTGGCTGGGCAGATGTTAATGGTTGGTGGCCACAGATGGTCGGGCCTGGTTTGCCATTTGATACTGATAAATACTTTGTAGTTTGTCCAAATGTAATTGGCGGCTGCCAAGGAAGTACTGGTCCAGCCTCATTAGCACCAGATGGAAAAAGATGGGGCTCAAGATTTCCATCACTGACCATAAGAGATATGGTGGCGGCAGAGCTAGCTTTTACTAAAAAAATTGGTGTAAGTAAGTATCAATTATCGGTTGGTCCATCCTTGGGTGGCATGCGAAGTCTGGAATGGGCCATAGATCATCCAAATTTAATTGGTTCTATCTGTACTATCGGCTCATCCGCCGTTGCAACTGGTGATCAAATTGGTTCGGCCACAATTCAAATTAGAGCAATTAAGAGTGATCCCTACTTTAATAATGGTGATTACTATGAACAAAGTGTTGGGCCAACTGAAGGCATGGGGATTGCTCGAAGGATTGCGCACCTAACTTATCGAACTGAATCTGAGATGGATGTTCGCTTTGGGCGAGAGTTACAAGGTGATGATACGGGCCGGTTTGCAGTTGAGTCCTACTTAGATCATCAAGCACAAAAGCTGGCCAAAAGATTTGATGCTAATACCTATATTTCACTAACCGAGGCGATGCTCTCCCATGATGTTGGTAGGGATCGTGGTGGGGTGGCAGCCGCCCTTTCTAAGGTTAAGGTGCCACTACATATCGTCTCGATCGATAATGATCGATTATTTCCACCTAGGTTGCAGCAGGAGATAGCAGAGCTGGCCCCATCGGTTTCCACCCTGCACACCATTTCCTCCCCATTTGGCCATGATGGCTTCCTAATCGAAGTCGAAACTGTGGGTCAGATCATTAAAAATGCGCTCAACCTGGCAAAAATCTCAAATTAATCAATTTGGATGTGCATTTACCCCTGTGGACAATTTATAATATAGCCAGGAAGTCAGGCGGTTTAAAATAAATCGCATCGGCAAAGACTTCAAAAACAAAGGATGAATTGTGGCTGTATCTCGTGCGCCCAAAAAAGGTGCAAAGGCTAGTAAATCTAAGAGTAAGCCTGCAGCAAAAAAGAAGTTAGTAAAAAAATCTTTAGTAAAAAAAGGTAAACCTGCCAAAAAAGTTGAAAAGGTGCCATTAAAAACAAATCTCGACGCTAAAGATGTTTCCCAAATTTTAAAGGTGAAAGATTTAGTTATTCAGCAGAAAAATGTCCTAAGTGAGTTGGAATCTAGAGGCATTTCAAATATTCATCGCATAGTTAAAAAGGCTGATCAAGATCTAGTTTTAATTGCTAGAGAGCTTGAGGCCACTGTGCCAAAGCAGGTTGAAAAATTACGCAAGGCAGGTCTTGGCTCACCTTATCGAATGCTGAAAAAAACTGAGTTAGCACTGGTTGCACCCCCTGCGCCAAAGCCAAGTGCTGCGGCATCCGGCAAGGGTGAAAAGATTGCTAAGGTAAAAATTGATGGCGAAGAGGTTGAGTTAGAAGAGGTTGAGTTAGAGGATCTCGATAGCTTAATTGAAGAGAAAGAGGAGACACCAGCAGAAGATGGTGCCTCTGAGATTAGAGTTGTAAATGTTGCTGAAGAGTCGCAAAATGAGGCGAACTCATTTGTACTTAAAGATTCAGAGGAAGATGATGCCCCTGCACAAACTGTATTAACCGCTGGTGCAACTGCAGATCCAGTAAAGGATTACTTAAAATTAATTGGCCGAGTACCGCTATTAAATGCCGAACTTGAGGTATCTCTGGCCCAATCTGTTGAGGCCGGCCTTTTTGCCGATGAGAGATTAACAAATGATAAGAAGATGGATAAGAAGTTAAAGCGTGAGTACCAACAAATTGTGTTAAATGGTCGCCGGGATAAAAACCATCTACTAGAGGCAAACCTTCGATTGGTTGTGTCGCTAGCTAAGCGCTATACCGGACGTGGCATGTTGTTCTTAGATCTAATTCAAGAAGGTAACTTGGGATTAATTCGCGCGGTTGAAAAGTTTGATTACACAAAGGGTTATAAGTTCTCAACCTATGCCACCTGGTGGATTAGACAGGCAATTACCAGAGCGATGGCAGATCAAGCTAGAACTATTCGTATTCCAGTACACATGGTTGAGGTTATTAATAAGTTAGCCCGTGTGCAGCGACAGATGTTGCAAGATCTTGGCCGGGAACCAACACCGGAGGAGTTAGCAAAAGAATTAGATATGACCCCAGAAAAAGTGGTTGAGGTGCAAAAGTATGGCCGGGAGCCAATTTCACTTCACACCCCACTTGGCGAAGAGGGCGATAGTGAGTTTGGTGATTTAATTGAAGACTCTGAAGCGATCGTGCCAGCTGATGCAGTTTCCTTTACATTATTACAGGAGCAGTTGCACTCAGTATTAGATACTTTGTCAGAGCGTGAGGCTGGGGTTGTAGCAATGCGATTTGGCTTAACCGATGGCCAGCCAAAAACCCTAGATGAAATTGGCAAGGTTTACGGGGTTACTCGTGAGCGTATTCGCCAAATTGAATCTAAGACTATGTCTAAATTGCGCCACCCATCTCGTTCCCAAGTACTTCGTGATTATCTAGATTAATCACTTAAATAAATAGGAGAAAAATATGAGCGATAAGATAAAGATGCAGTTTAAGAAAAATGGCTCAATTCGAGTAACTGGCACCGTTGATTTTGTGGATGCTGATGGAAATGTAACTGAGAGCAAAACAGATTTTTCACTATGTCGATGCGGGGCATCAAAGGAGAAGCCATTTTGCGATGGCAGCCACCGCGAGGCTGGATTTACTACAGATTAATTAGCTGCTTGCTCAGCTAGCTTTTCACTCTCATCTTGAATAGCCGCTACAACTGGCTTTAGACCTTCAGCGTAAGTTTTTGCATGGTGGGCACAAAATAATAGTTGGCCACCTGAAACTAAGATCGCCCGAACATAGGCTTGGGCACCACAACGATCACAACGATCTAATGAATTCAATGGAGTTTGTTCCATTGTTATCTGATTGCTCATTGCCTTGCCGCCTCTCTTATATTTACTACAGGGGAACATCAAACCATGAATACTTTATTCCCGGCTTGGAATTTGGTTTCAATTAAGTAAATTTTTTGCTCAAATACTGAGAAATTGTTGTCAATATCTCATTTTTGTATCAATTGGGCATAAATACGGGTCAATCTCGGCGCGGATCATCTGTTGGTGGTACAAGCCTCGATAACCTTACCAACCGTGGCAACTAAGAGCTCTAAAGCAGATGATGGTACCTCTGCAGCAATCATAAGTAGTTACACCGCTAAAGATTTATCAGTTCTAGAAGGTTTAGAGGCGGTTCGTAAACGTCCTGGCATGTATATCGGCACCACCGATTCTCGCGGTCTTATGCATTGCTTGTGGGAAATAATTGATAACGCAGTTGATGAAGCGCTAGCTGGTCATTGTCAGAAAATTGAAATTAATTTAGAAGCTGATGGTTCAGTTGAAGTACATGATGATGGTCGCGGTATTCCAGTAGATAAAGAGCCAAAGACTGGGCTAACTGGTGTTGAAGTTGTGATGACTAAATTACATGCTGGTGGAAAATTTGGTGGTGGTTCCTACGCTGCCTCTGGTGGATTACATGGCGTGGGTGCATCAGTAGTAAACGCCTTAGCCTCCAGATTAGATGTTGAGGTTGATCGAGATAGCAAAATTTATTGGATGTCATTTAAGCGCGGACATGCTGGCATTTTTGAAGGCGATGGACCTAACGCAAGTTTTACTGAAAAATCTGGACTCAGAGTTATTGGCAAGGTTTCTTCTAAGGTAACTGGCACACGAATTAAATGGTGGTTTGATAAGCAGATATTTTTAAAAGAGGCTGAGTTATCAATTGAAGATATCTATGCCAGGGCAAGACAAACCTCATATTTGGTTCCAGGATTAACACTGGTAGTAAATGACAGTCGTACCAAAGCTAAAACCATTGAGACTTTTACTCATAAGGGTGGTATTTCCGAGTTTTGCACATTCCTAAGACCAGATGATCCAGTTGGTGAAGTTATTCGAATTTCAGGCAGTGGTGCCTACACTGAAAATGTTCCAGTCTTAGATGAAAAGGGTCATATGACTCCAACTGAGGTTGAACGTGAGATGGGTGTCGATATCGCAATGCAATGGGGAAATGGTTATGAAGCAACTGTTGCCTCCTTTGTAAATATTATTTCAACTCCTAAGGGCGGCACACATGTTGCAGGTTTTGAAAAAGCATTAACTAAGGCAGTAAATGATGTATTACGGGCAACTAAAACTTTAAAAAATAATGAGGCAGATGTCATAAAAGATGATGTGCAAGAAGGTCTAACTGCAGTTGTAACTGTTCGAATGTCTGAGCCACAATTTGAAGGTCAAACTAAAGAGGTATTGGGAACAGCAGCAGCTGCCAAAATTGTTGGCCAAGTAGTTGCCGATGAGATGAAAGCATTTTTTAATACGACCAAGAGAGTAGATAAGGCCACTGGGCGCTTGATATTGGAGAAGATTGCCAATGCTTCTAGAACAAGAATTTCAGCCAGAGCGCATAAAGATTTGCAGCGTCGTAAAAATGCTCTGGAAAGCTCATCTTTACCGACTAAATTATCTGATTGCAGATCTGATGATCCAACTAGAACAGAGTTATTTATTGTTGAGGGAGATTCTGCGCTTGGCACTACAAAGGCGGCTAGGAACTCAGAGTTTCAAGCAATTTTGCCAATTAGAGGAAAGATTTTAAATGTCCAAAAAGCATCGCTTTCGCAGATGCTAGAAAATAATGAGTGTGCATCAATTATTCAGGTAATTGGAGCAGGTAGTGGTAAATCATTTGAAATTAATGATGCCAGGTATGGCCGCGTAATTCTTATGTCAGATGCTGATGTTGATGGTGCTCATATTCGATGCCTACTTCTAACACTCTTTAACTCTTATATGCGACCTCTAGTTGAGGCTGGGCGAGTATTTGCTGCTATCCCACCACTACATCGAATTGATGTAATCGGTGGCAAAAGAGGCGAGATTTTTTATACCTATTCAGATGATGAGATGAAAAAAGTAATTGGCCAACTTAAAAAAGATGGCAAAAGATGGAAAGAGCCGATCCAGCGTTATAAAGGATTAGGCGAGATGGATGCGGATCAATTGCGTGAGACCACTATGGATCCAGAGCACCGCACTCTGCGCAGAATCACCATGAAGGATGTAACAAAGGCTGAAGCAATGTTTGAATTGTTAATGGGTAATGAGGTTGCCCCAAGAAAAGATTTTATTTCTAACGCTGATATTGATAGAGAGCGAATCGACGCTTAATCAATAGTTACTAGATCAAAATACTCATCTTTCCATAAATCCTCATCACCATCTGGCAGAAGCAGTACTCGCTCTGGTTTTAGTGCTTCAACAGCACCGGCATCGTGGGAAACTAAAATTACCGCACCTTGATACTCAGTAAGAGCGCCAAGGATTTCTTCTCTAGAAGCTGGATCTAAGTTATTTGTCGGCTCATCTAGTAATAAAACATTTGCCGCACTCACCACTAATAATGCTAAGGCCAGTCTGGTGCGTTCGCCACCACTTAAGACCTTAACCTGCTTATGAACATCATCTCCGGTGAATAAAAATGAACCTAATACATTTCTAGCTTCAGGCTCTCTAATATCTTTAGTTGCACTTAACATGTTTTCAAGCACTGTTCGTTCATAATCTAAGGTCTCATGCTCTTGGGCGTAGTAACCGATTTTTAAACCGTGACCAGCCTCTACCTGACCAGTATCTGGTTCTAAATCTCCAGCTAAAATTCTTAGCAAAGTTGTTTTACCAGCACCATTTAAGCCAAGAATCACCACACGAGATCCCTTATCAATTGCCAGCTCTACATCGGTAAAGATTTCAAGTGAGCCATATGACTTTGATAATTCACTTGCGGTAATTGGTGTCTTTCCACAAGGAGCTGGTGTTGGAAAGCGAAGTTTTGCAACTCGATCAACTTTTCTAACATCTTCCAAACCACTTCGTAATTTTTCTGCTCGTCTGAGCATGCCTTGGGCAACACTTGCCTTACTTGCTTTAGCTCGCATCTTTTCACCCTGCTTTTGCAAAATTTCAGCCTTCTTTTCAGCATTAGCTCGCTCACGTTTTCTTCTATGCTCATCTGCTTCCCGCTGGAGTAAGTAGTTCTTCCAGCTCATGTTGTAAACATCGATTACATTTCGATTCGCATCAAGGTAGAAGACCTTATTTACTACAGTTTCTATCAAATTAACATCATGGCTGATAATTACTAATCCACCTGGATACTTAAGTAAAAACTCGCGCAACCAGATAATAGAGTCAGCATCTAAGTGGTTAGTGGGCTCATCTAAAATTAGAGTTTCTGCACCAGAAAATAAAATTCTAGCTAGCTCAATTCTTCTTCTTTGCCCGCCAGATAATGCGCTTAGTTGTTGGTCAAATAGGTTATTGGGTACACCAAGGGATGAGGCAATTGCTTCTGCTTCAGCCGCAGCTGCGTAGCCACCTGCTGCCGAAAATTCATGTTCTACTCTGGTGTAGCGCTCCATAGCTTTTTCTAATTCTTTTCCTTGCGAGGTCGCCATTTCCTCTTCAACTGCGCGCATTCTTTTTGCGATTAAATCTAATTCGCGAACTGAAAGGATTCGATCAATTACTGTTCCCTGATCTTCACCAGTTCGTGGATCTTGCGGCAGGTATCCAATTTTGCCAGTGCGATTTACCGCACCACCTGCGGGCATAGTTTCTCCAGCTAACACTTTGGCAAGTGTGGATTTGCCGGCACCATTTCGGCCAACAAAACCAATTCGATCACCATGATTGATTCGGATAGTTACATCTTTAACCAATAACCTGGCGGCAGCGCGAAGCTCTAGGGCGTTAGTTGATATCAAAGTTGCTTATGCAACAAGGCGGGTGCGGCGAGGTGAGGCGTACTTCTTTTCAATATCACTTAGCTCCTCAGACACCTTGGCTTTGATGCTCTCCTCTGTTTTTAGGATTGCAGTTAAGGTGGCGATTGTAGCCTTTAATTCTTTGGCCTCTGTTTCAAGTTCAATTTTGCTCATTTTAGTAAGACGTCTAAGCGGCATATCCAAAATATATGTTGCTTGCTCATCGCTTAATTTAAAAGTTTTAATTAAGCCCGCCTTTGCCACTGTGGCATCCTCGCTACCTCTAATTAATTTGATTACCTTATCGATATCAACGATTGCTTTTAAAAGTCCATCAACTAAATTCAATCGCCCCTGAGCCTTGGCTTTTCTAAAGATTGATCTGCGCTTTACAACCTCAATGCGATGATCGATGAATACTTGTAGTAGATCCTTTAATCCAAGAGTGAGTGGTTTTCCATTTACCAAGGCCACCGCATTAATCGAGAAGGCATCCTCCATCGGAGTTAATCGATATAGGTGCTCTAATACTTCAGCGGGCTCATAACCATTTTTAATCTCAACAACAACCTTGGTTCCAGATTGACCATCAGATAAGTCCACAATATCTGAGATGCCTTGAATCTTTTTAGCCTTCACTAGGTCAGCAATTTTTTCGACAATTTTTTCAGGCCCAATGTTGTACGGCAGTTCAGTAATGACTATTCCTTGTTTTCTAGCGGTAATTTTCTCAATCACAGTGGTTGCTCGAACTTTAAATGAGCCGCGACCATTTGCATAAGCATCAGCAATTCCTTCAGTAGCAACTAAATGTCCGCCAGTTGGAAAATCTGGTCCTGGCACAATTTTCATTAACTGCTTTAAAGTTGCCTTTGGATTTTCCATTAAATGCTTAGCCGCAGCAATTACCTCCGCTAGATTATGCGGAGCCATATTTGTCGCCATACCCACAGCAATGCCAGTTGCACCATTAACTAAAAGATTTGGAAAGGCAGCTGGTAAAACTTGTGGCTCTAAAATTTGACCATCGTAATTTGCCCCAAAGTTGACGGTATCTTCATCAGATTCATCAACCATCATCATGGCAGAGGGTGCAAGTCTGGATTCGGTGTAACGCATTGCAGCTGGCCCGGAGTCTAGTGAGCCGAAATTTCCATGCCCATCAATTAGTGGCAGGCGCATTGAAAAACTTTGCGCCATTCGAACCATTGCATCATAAATTGCGCCATCACCATGTGGATGAAGTTTTCCCATTACATCGCCAACAACTCGTGCACACTTAACATGACCTTTATCTGGCCGTAATCCCATTTCATTCATCTGATGCAGAATGCGTCGTTGTACTGGCTTTAAACCATCACGGGCATCTGGTAGCGCACGTGAGTAAATAACAGAGTAGGCATACTCAAGAAATGACTCCGACATTTCTGAGGCAACATCAATATCAATTATTCGGCCAGGGTTCTCACCAGCTTTTGGAGTTACCGCCTTTGGAGTTTTAGCCATAAGGCGTATCTTGCCAAGAGATTTCACTAAAACTGGTCACCGACAAGCCATAATCTCTCACTTTTATTGAAATGATAACCTTTAGGCATGATTGCAAAAAATATCTATGCAAAAGATGTGCTGAATTTATCGTCAAATCACTGCAATATTTGCTTAGGAGCAGCTGTCTAGTTGAATACTAAAAAATTTGGTTTAGCAGATTTAACTAATTCAATCTTTAATTCACTTGGCTTACCTGAAACCATTGATCCACTTGGAATAGGTCAATCTGGCATGCGTGAGTGCCTGATTTTGATAGATGGAATGGGAAAAGATGCAGTTGATAAGTATGGTGATCAGTTTTCAGTGTTTAGCCAGGTTAAGTTTCACCAAAGTTTGTATGCAAATTTTCCATCAACTACGGCAACAAGTTTGTCTACCTTAGGCACAGGTGTATTACCAGGTGTGCATGGCATGTTGGGCTACACAGTTCGAGTACCAAGAAGTGATAATCGATTATTAAATGCCTTAAAGTGGGATGAAAGAGTTGATCCGGTAATGTGGCAAAAAGTGCCAACATTTTTTGAACGAGCTATGAACAACTCAATTTCAGTCACACATGTTGCCGCAAAACGATATGAAGGCAGCGGTTTTACGCAGGCAGCACTTAGGGGTGCAAAATATGTTGGTGCAAATGGAATTGATGAAATGGTTCAAGCAGTAAAGCTTGCCTTAGCGCCGAAACCATCCTTTGTTTATACCTATTTAAATATTTTAGATTCAGCTGGCCATAGCGATGGAGTTGGATCAGATAAATGGCTAACCGCACTGCAGCAGGTAGGTGATTTTATTTCTAAGATAATTCAATCAGTTCCAGAAGGTACTCGAGTATGGATTACCTCAGATCATGGAATGGTAAATAGCACCGAACAGATTGTTTTAGGTGAAGATAACAAATTGTTGGAAAATGTAACTCTAATTGGGGGAGAGCCAAGAGCTAGACATATTTATCTAACCGAAGGATCAGAAAGTGAAAGTATTGCTCAGTGGCGCGAGTTCTTTGGCGGTAAGGTGCAGATTTTTAGTAAGAGTGATGCAATTAGCGCTGGCTTATTTGGCCAAACAGTTACCGAGGATTCTGCTGATCGAATGGGAGATTTAATCGCAATTCCGAATACAGATTTGATTCTGATTGATCCAGCAAGAGTTAAAGAAGAAAGTTCTATGGTGGGTCATCATGGTGGAACTACAGATATTGAAGTTGAGATTCCGCTACTACTTGCTTAATCCTCATCCTTTTTGCCAAACATAATGTCATCCCAGGATGGAATTTTAATTCGACGGGTTACGCCATCACTTTTTGCCTCTTCATCAACCTCATCTACGGATGCAAGTTGGGTTGGTGCATATGGTGTGACATCTTCTTTAATTGATACAAGTCTTGGTGCATCAGTTTGTGGAATATTTCCATAGGTTTGAGCTGGTTGTTTTGGTTTTGCTTCACCACTAATCCATCTGGCACCATCATCATGAGCAGATAAAGCTCGTCTGCCTAAATTAAATAACCAAACTGCTTCACCTTTTGGATCTCCAGGTGAGCCATCACGAAGTGGATAGTAAAGAGTTAGATGCCAATTTCCATCTGGCAGGCGATAGGTATTCCATTCCACCGTGTTCATATCTACCCCACGTGGTGCTAACTGGTTTGCTACTGCGGTCTCTAAGTAAGGCGCGTGTGGTTCACGTTTTATTTGAGTTGCTAAAGCTTGAGAAATAATAAATGCGCGCTCTTGCAGAATTGGACCAGCATAGTTTTCAATTTTCTCCATTGGCCAATCGGTAGTTCTAGAAATAGCGTCAATAGTTTCACCAGCACGCAATCTTGCCTGTACCTCTTTAACAGTTGTTGTAATTGTTGTTTCAACATCTGCAACTGCAGAAAGTCTTGGCTGATTTATTAGCGCACGAAGCGTGTCACTTACTCTTAAGTGATAGGCATTACCAGAGTGGTCGACAAGTTCTAGCTCGCTACCTTCGGAGGTACGGCCAATAAGGCGCAGGTCGGTTGGCTCACTCATGAGAGTAGATTGCCATAATTGTTAGGTGAGATAAATCTGCCACTCATGCTTAGGTAATGGCATTCTCATGGTTAGATAACCGGGTGAGCGCAGAATTATTAGAATTGGCTGAATCGGTTGCCAAGGCCACCGGTAGCCTATTAATGAATCGCCCTGACACCTTTACCTTAACTGAGAAAAGTTCAGCTGTTGATTTTGCAACCCAAATGGATCAACAGGCAGAAAAGATGATTGTTGAAAAATTATTAGCCGCCAGACCAGATGACGGCATTGTGGCTGAGGAGGGTTCAGCCCGGGAGAGTAAATCTGGAATTACTTGGGTAATTGATCCAATTGATGGCACCGTAAATTATCTTTACGGATTACCAGGTTGGAATATATCGATTGCGGCCAAAGATAAAGATGGTGTGGTTGTTGGTGTGGTTTACGCACCAACCCTAAATGGTTTTTGGAGTGCAATTCGATCGCAAGGTGCTACATATAATGGCAAGAAAATTAAATGCAATGATCCAGTTCCACTTGATCGAGCATTGATTGCAACTGGATTTGCTTACGATCTAACTTTAAGAATCGGCCAAGGCCAAGCAATGGCTAACTTATTACCAAAGATAAGAGATTTAAGAAGAAATGGTGCCGCAGCGGTAGATCTTTGTTATGTAGCGATGGGAGCAGTGGATGCATATTTTGAAGCTTCGCTTAAAGAATGGGATCTGGCTGCTGGTGGATTAATTGCAACTGAAGCAGGTGCCAAGATTTCTGGCAAAGGCGGCGGCACACCCGATGGTGAGTTAGTTTTATGCGCCGGCCCCACTCTGCACGCAGCCCTTTTGCCCTTACTTTGAACTCAAATTGATCTAACCGCCCCGACTGTGGCAAGATACGGGCTCATTCAAATTTATTGACTGACTTTAGAATTAACGATTAGGACAAATAATGAACGTGTTAGATGCTGTTGATGCCACATCACTTCGTAAGGACATCCCAACATTTCGCTCTGGTGATGAACTTAAAGTTCACGTTCGAGTTATTGAAGGTAGCAAGAGCCGTATTCAGGTTTTCCAAGGTGTTGTAATTGCTAGATCTGGCTCAGGAATTAGAGAGTCATTTACTATTCGTAAAATTTCTTATGGTGTTGGCGTAGAGCGTACATTCCCAGTACACACTCCAGTAATTGAAAGAATTGAAATTATTCGTCATGGTTCAGCCAGACGCGCAAAGCTTTACTACCTACGTAAATTAACTGGTAAGGCAACCAAAATTAAAGAGCGTCGTGGTGCAGATGGTGAAATTATTGTTGAGCCAGAGTATGTACCACCAGTAGTTACTAAAAAAGTTTCAGTTCCAGAGTCAGGCGAGGCAGCAACACCTGTTGCGCCAGCAGAAGAGGTTGCAGCACCAGAAGCAGTTGCAGTACCAGAGGCAGTTGCAGTTGAGACTCCAGCTGAAGTAGTAGCTGAAGCTGATAAAAAAGAGTAAATAATGATTGATGAAGCATTAGAGCATTTAGTAAAAGGTATTGTTGATAATCCTGAAGAGGTTGTTATTACTGAAAAATCCTCCCGCGGTGGCACAACATTAGAGGTAAGAGTTCATCCTGAAGATATTGGCAAAGTTATTGGTCGCAATGGTCGAACCGCAAAAGCTTTACGTACTGTTGTTAGTGCTATTGCCGGTCGTTCAGTTCGAGTAGATCTAATCGAGGCAGACGAGGTTCGTTAATTTGCAACTTGTCGTAGGTCGCATCGGCCGCGCACATGGTGTTTTGGGTGAAGCAACAATTGAGGTTCGTACCGATGATCCAGAGCAGAGATTTATCGTCGGCGGTAAGTTAACAACAAACTCTGGTCAAGAGCTGACAATTAAATCCGCTCGCTGGCATAACCAAATATTACTTCTCTCCTTTGAAGGTATTAGTGATCGAGATCAGATTGAAAGCTTAAAAGATGAATTGATTTCTAGTGAGGTGGATTTTAGTAATTTAGCTCCGGGTGAGTATCACTACCAGCAATTACTTGGTGCAAAGGTATTTTTACAAAATGGTGAGTTGGTTGGAAATGTTACTGAAATTGTGGCACTTCCTGGACAAGATTTACTAGCGGTAGATCACTTAGGCAGAGAGGTCTTAATACCAATGGTTAAGGCGATAATTACAAATATTGATATTGCTAATAAAAAGATTGAGATTAATCCACCAGAGGGGTTACTTGATGTTGCGCTTTGATTTAATTTCGATCTTTCCAGAGTATTTAGCCCCCCTTAAATTATCCCTTTTAGGCAAAGCACAAGATAAGGGATTGCTACAAATAAATATTCATGATCTTCGCGATCAAACAACTGATGTGCACCAATCAGTAGATGACACACCTTATGGTGGCGGGGCGGGCATGGTTATGTCTGCAGTGGTCTGGGGAGATGCAATCGATGAAATTACTTCAAATCAGCAAGTAATTGATCTAATTATTTTAACTCCAGCTGGTAAGAAATTTAATCAACAGATGGCAGCGCAATTTTCAAAGTGTGATCAGATTATTTTCGCATGCGGTAGATATGAAGGAATAGATGCCAGAGTTGGTGATTACTACCGAACTCAGAAAAATTTCAGAGTTCATGAGGTTTCAATTGGTGATTATGTATTAGGTGGTGGCGAGGTAGCTGCGATGGTAATTATTGAAGCCACCGCAAGATTATTGCCTGGGGTATTAGGAAATCCAGATTCGCTAAAGGAAGAGTCACATTCAATTTCAGGCCAAGATGATCAACAATTAGTTGAGTATCCAAATTACACAAAACCTGCCCTTTGGCGTGGTCTTGAAGTTCCAGAGGTTTTACTCTCTGGAAACCATGGTGAGATTGCAAAGTGGCGAAGGAGTGAGGCTGAGCGTCGAACGAGAAACTTAGAGCGGGAATAATCCCGACACACCCTGTGTTCATTAGGTGTAACCGACAGTAATAGGGGATTATCCGCCCAGTTGGGGAAAACTTTCCCAAAGTGAAAAAGTTTAAATGATTTAAAAAAGGAGGTGGATGATGGCAACTGATTACGACACCCCCAGAAAAACCGATGAAGAGTTACATGAAGAGTCCCTTGAGGAATTAAAGGCTAGAAGAGCAGATGCTCAATCAGGTCAAGTAGATATTGATGAGGCCGAGGCAGCTGAAAATTTAGAGTTACCAGGAGCTGATTTATCTGGTGAAGAGTTAACGGTAAAGGTTGTACCAAAGCAAGAGGATGAATTCACCTGCTCGCGCTGCTTTTTAGTAAAACACATTAATCAACGTGCCAAAGGTGAAGGTCCAAAAGCTGTTTGTCGGGATTGCGATTAATTAAGACAATCTGCCAGCGCTTTCGCTTTTTTACTTGAGATTATCCAATATGGTGTTGGGTCAGATTTATCATTTAACACAATCTTCACACCAGTTTTAATCCAAAATCTTGTGGCATTAAAAGCAGCTGGATCTGCTTGCCGGCCCCGTAGCTTTAAGTAGGCGCTCTTATCTAAATGCTTTGCACTTTTTATATACTTTAATTCAACCTTTGCCTTATCAACATAGAGCCAATTATTAATTACGACTATCTCTAATCGAGTTTTGTATTGAGCATAAATTAAAGTCAAAACTATAAGCAGGCAAACTATGGTTGCAACTAGCGCATTAAATGGTGCCCAGAAAGTTAGATAGATAGAGGCGAGCATTAGGCCAAGAAATAGCCAAAGCGATAGCGGCCAACTAATTCGCTCGGCAAACTCTGAATTTCGATTAGATCTAGCCATATAGATAAGGATACGCTTTGGCAATGAGTCGGATTGCCACCACCACCCCACCAGCGGATGCGGTAATGCCTGACCGGCATCCCAAAGCACCAGCGATTGGCTCACAAATTCCATCGCACTTTGGTCATTGTTTTGGTTGTGGTGAACTTCATCAAAGTGGATTGCACCTGGTTGCAATTGCCGGAAGTAATTTAGATTTAACTGGAAAATTTACTGTAACTGAAAATCACCAAGGCGCTCCAGGTCTGGCCCATGGTGGGTTGCTCTCATTAGCTTTTGATGAAGCACTTGGAAAATTAATGTGGTTAATTAGAACCCCAGCAGTAACTGGCAGATTAGAGACTGACTTTTTACTTCCAGTACCAATGGGTCGAACCCTTTATATTGATGCCAGGATTACCGGTCAGGCGGGTCGAAAAATTTACACTCAAGCAGAGGGTAGATTAGATTCACCAACAGGTGAGATTGCTGTGAAGGCCGCGGCATTATTTATTTCAGTACCGATGGAGCACTTTATTAAGAATTTAACTGATCAATATAAGGATCATCTAGTTAAGCATCCAGAGCTAATGGCATTTGTCGACCCAGATTTTGATATAAATCCATGACAAAAGTCTTAATTAAGCGGCTAGATCCAGATATTCCACTGCCAGCATATGCAAAGGGTGGAGATGCTGGTGCGGATTTGTGTACTCGCATTGATATAACAATTAAACCAGGGGAGCGAGTTTTAGTGCCCACCGGTATCAGTATTGCCTTACCTAATGGTTATGTGGCGTTAGTTCACCCAAGATCGGGATTAGCAATCAAATTTGGAATTTCAATTGTTAATACACCAGGAACTGTTGATGCTGGTTATCGAGGTGAGCTCCAGGTAATTTTGATTAATCATGATCTAACTGAATCTATTTCATTTAAAAAAGGTGATCGAATTGCCCAACTTGTAATTCAACAAGTTGAACGAGCAGAGTTTATTGAGGTGGCAGATCTACCTGGATCTGAGCGATCAACTGGTGGATTTGGATCAACTGGCGCATGAGTTATCACGGCCATAATGAGGATAAAGATAAAGTTGTATCTGCCTTAGGGGGCAAGCGCGGATTAATTGATTCCGGGCTGCCGGCCTTACTTTTCTTATTAGTTTTTAATATTTCAGGCCAAAATTTAAACGCCTCCCTTTGGGCAGCGCTTAGCCTTTCAATAATTTTGACTGCGATTAGATTAATTAAGCGTCAAACACTTCAGCACGCATTCTCTGGTTTAGTTGGGGTAGCAATCTGCGCCTTAATTTCTAGACGAAGCGGAAACGCAGCAGATTTCTATCTTCCAGGGCTATATATAAATGCCGGATACGCATTCTTATACGCATTTACAAATTTAATTAAGTGGCCAATTTTGGGAATTATGTTAGGACCGATTTTGGGTGAGAACTTTTTATGGCGCAAAGATCCAGCCCGGCTAAAGGCTTACATCCAAGCTGGCTGGCTTTGGGTAGGAATGTTTGCGATTAGATTAATTGTGCAGTATCCACTTTATAAGAGTGGGAATGTAAACGCTCTTGGCACAGCTAGATTAGCTATGGGTTACCCATTATTTATTGCAACTGCTTGGGCAACTTGGTTGGTATTAAGAAAGACGCCAACTACAAAGATCGGTTAAATAAAGCAGGATTTTAATAGCTCTTCAGCTCTAGCTGAGGCAACAAATAGCAACTCATCACCGGCGGCAAATACATCATGATCTTTTGGTGTTAAAACATGGCCATCTCTAACAATTGCCGCCAGAGATGCATCCTCTGGTAGCTCAACCTCGCCAACAGTTTTTCCACAACATGTTGCTGAATCGGGCAAGGTAATCTCAACTAAATTAGCCTCACCTTTTCTAAATGAGAACAATCGCACTACATCGCCAACACTTACCGCCTCTTCAACTAAGGCAGAGATAATTCTTGGTGTCGAAACTGCCACATCAACTCCCCAAGCAGAGTCAAACATCCACTCATTTTTTGGGTGATTTACTCGAGCGACAACCCTTGGCACGCCATACTCAGTTTTTCCAAGCAGGGAGGCAACAAGATTTACCTTGTCATCACCGGTAGCAGCAACTAATACTTGGCAGCCATCTAATTTAGCTACATCTAATGCGGTAATCTCACAGGCATCAGCTAATAACCATTCCGCACTTGGAACTGAATCCATCTTTAACGCCTTTGGATCCTTATCAATTAACAGTACTTGGTGGCCATTTTCTAACAATTCTCGAGCAATAGCTCTACCCACATTGCCAGCTCCGGCGATAGCTATTCTCATTTTGCACCTTCAGGAGATTTAGCCAAAATCTTTTCAATCTTGGAAATATCATCCTCTTTAGCTAGTACATGTACTAGATCTCCCTCTTGCAACACTGTGTGTTCATCTGGCAGAAGTGCCTCACCTAAGCGAGTAATAAAAGCCACTCTAGATTGCGTATTTTTCTCAATTAACAAAACTGATTGGCCAAACCAATCTATATTTGGATGGACCTCAATTAGTTGCACTGTGCCAGTGGCATCTCGCCACTCTGACTTTGTGCCATCTGGAGTAAGCCGGCGCATAATTTGATCTGTTGTCCAAAGCACTGTGGCTACAGTTGGAATTCCAAGTCGCTGATAGATCTCAGCTCTACCTGGATCATAAATTCGAGCAACTACATTTTTAACACCAAAATTTTCTCGAGCAACTCGTGCTGCCAAAATATTGGAGTTATCACCATTTGAGACGGCGGCAAAGGCATCTGCTTTTTCAATACCTGCCTCCAGCAAGGTATCTCGATCAAATCCAACCCCGGCGATGGTTCGACCATTAAAGTCAGCACCTAATCTGCGAAAGGCTTCTCGATTTTGATCAATTACCGAAACTGTATGACCTGCTTTTTGCAGATCTATCGCCAGAGTGGATCCGACGCGACCGCAGCCCATAATTACTACATGCACAAAGTACAACTTACACCCATAGGCTCACTCCCATGGAATTAAACGCTCAAGAGCGGTTAAAAATAGGTGAGGTAATCCAGGTCGAAATTGGCCCAGTTGCACATGGTGGTCACTTCGTTGCCCGGCATAACAATCAGGTTATTTTTGTTCGCCATGGAATTACTGGTGAGATTGCAAAGATAAAAATCACCGCCGTAAATTCAAAGATTGCTCATGCAGATGTTATCGAGGTAATAACACCAGCGCCCACTCGAGTAGTACCACCTTGTAGCTATGCTGGAAAATGTGGTGGTTGTGATTTCCAACATGTTCAAGTTGATCAACAACGTGAATTTAAACGAAATATTATTCTTGAACAATTTCTACGAATTGGCAAAATTGATTTACTACAAATGGGATTTGATTTAAAGGTTGAAGTGGTTGAGCCAGCAGATGGATTGCATTGGCGAACTCGAATGGAGTTCGCGGTATCAAATGGCGGGCGGATTGGATTCTATGGCGCTCGCAGCAATGATGTGGTCGAGATAAATGATTGCTTAATCGCAGATAGTCGAATGAATGTTGCAGAACTGGCAAATCGCACTTGGAAATCAGATGCCAGGGTTGAAGTGGCGGTATCCAGTACAAGTGAGGTATCGGTAGTTAGATCAGGCCGTAGCATTAGTGGACCCACACAGTTAATCGAACAAGTAGGTGGTAACTCACTGAAGATTTCACCTAGTGCATTTTGGCAAAGTCATAAATTAGCTCCGACCACACTAGTTAAGGCCGTAATTTCTAAACTAGAGATAAAGAAATCAGACCATATTTGCGATTTGTATTCCGGTGTTGGCTTATTTGCCTCCGCTATCTTAAATGAAATTAGTGATCAAGGTTTTGTAACAATGATAGAAAGTGATAAAACTGCAGTTGCAGATGCACGAAAAATATTTGCAAATAAATTGAATGTAAAAATTTTACAAGGTCTGGTCGCACAGCAGCTATCAATAGTAAAACGGGCAGATTTAATAGTTTTAGATCCGCCAAGAACTGGCGCAGGTGAGGTAGTTGTGAAGCAAATGATTAAATTTAAACCTCGAAAAATTATTTATGTAGCCTGTGATCCTGCAGCGTTAGCTCGGGACTCAAAAACTTTGCTAGATCTTGGCTATAAGTTGGATCACATTTCAGGATATGATCTTTTCCCGATGACTCAGCACATCGAGTGCGTGGCTGGATTTTCACCAGCAAATGGCTAAGATTAGAAGTAATCAAGAAATGAAGGCGGGTGTGGGGCGTTGAGCAAGGACTCATTTAAGACCAAGACCACACTTGAAGTTGCTGGCAAAAGTTACGAAATTTTTGATATTACAAAATTTACTGAGGCTAAAGATCTTCCCTTTAGCTTAAAAATCTTATTAGAGAACTTAGTGCGCACAGAAGATGGCGCAAATATCACTGCTGAGCAAATTAAGAAACTAGCCGCGTGGGATCCAAATTCGGAGCCAGATACTGAAATCCAATTTACGCCAGCTAGAGTTATTATGCAGGATTTTACTGGCGTTCCATGCATCGTAGATCTAGCAACTATGCGTGAGGCAATTGCAGATCTTGGTGGCGATCCGGCCAAAGTAAATCCACTTTCTCCAGCTGAATTAGTAATTGACCATTCTGTGATTGCAGATTTATTTGGTACTAAAGATGCATTTGAGCAAAATGTTGATATCGAATATCAGCGCAATAAAGAAAGATATAGATTTTTAAGATGGGGACAAACTGCTTTTGACGAGTTCAAAGTGGTACCGCCTGGAACCGGAATTGTGCACCAAGTAAATATTGAATATTTAGCGAGAGTTGTTATGAGCAGAGTTGTAAATGGAAAACTTAGTGCCTATCCAGATACTGTGGTTGGAACTGATTCACATACAACAATGGTTAATGGTTTAGGTGTACTTGGCTGGGGAGTTGGCGGAATTGAGGCTGAAGCAGCCTTGTTAGGTCAACCAGTCTCTATGTTAATACCAACAGTTGTTGGGTTTAAATTAAATGGTGAACTTCCAGTTGGTACAACTGCGACCGACTTAGTTTTAACTATTACGCAAATGTTGCGCAAGCATGGCGTAGTTGGAAAGTTTGTTGAGTTTTATGGTCCAGGCGTAAGTGCTCTACCAATGGCAAATCGAGCAACAATTGGCAATATGTCACCTGAGTACGGATCCACCTGCGCTATTTTCCCAATTGATGAAGAAACAATCAGATACCTAAAATTTACTGGTCGAAATAGCGAACAATTGGAATTAGTTGAGAAGTACGCAAAAGTAAATGGGCTTTGGCATGATCCGAAAGCCTCACCAAGATTTTCTGAAAAATTGGAATTAGATTTAGCAACCGTAGTTCCTTCAATAGCTGGGCCAAAACGACCTCAAGATAGAATTTCGTTGTCTGATGCTAAAAGTTCTTATGAGAAAGTTTTGCCAACATATTTGTCTGAAAAAACTAGTAGATCCAAAGTAGATGTTAGCGTTAATGGTAAATCTACATCTGTAGGAAATGGCGATGTAGTAATTGCATCGATAACATCATGTACCAATACATCTAATCCATCAGTAATGATGGCAGCGGCATTGCTAGCTAAAAAAGCGGTTGAGAAGGGCTTAAGTAGTAAGCCTTGGGTTAAAACCACATTAGCGCCAGGTTCTAAAGTAGTAACTGATTATTATGACCGCTCAGGTTTAACCCCATATATGGAGAAATTAGGTTTTAACCTAGTTGGGTATGGATGCGTTACCTGTATTGGAAACTCTGGACCACTACCAGTTCAGATAAGTAAGGCGATAAACGAAAATGATTTAGCTGTCTCGGCAGTTCTTTCTGGAAATAGAAATTTTGAAGGCCGTATTTCACCTGATGTAAAGATGAATTATTTGGCTTCACCACCTTTAGTTGTTGCATACGCACTCACTGGGACGATGGATCACGATTTTGAGAAGGATCCAATTGGTATAGGAAATGATGGTAAAGAGGTTTACTTAAAGGATATTTGGCCAACAACTGCTGAAATTGATTCGGTAATAAGCTCTTCAATTTCTTCGGAAATGTTTACCAAAGATTATGCCTCAGTTTTTGATGGTGATAAGCGATGGAAATCCTTGGATACGCCAACTGGTAAAACATTTGCTTGGGATGAAAAATCAACCTATGTTAGAAAACCACCATATTTTGATGGCATGCCAAAGCAGCCAAGTCCGGTAACAAATATTTCAAATGCAAGGGTTTTAGCAATTTTGGGTGATTCGGTAACAACAGACCACATTTCACCTGCTGGAAATATTAAAGTTGATTCACCAGCAGGAAAGTATTTAGCAGAAAACGGAATTGATAGATCTGATTTCAATTCCTATGGATCACGACGAGGTAATCATGAGGTTATGATCCGCGGAACATTTGCAAACATTCGTTTAAAAAATCTATTGTTAAAGGATGTAGAGGGTGGATTTACTAAGAATTTTCTAGCAAACGGTGAGCAAACCACTATCTATGATGCATCACGTGCTTACATTCAAGCGGGTATTCCGCTCGTAATTTTGGCAGGCAAGGAGTATGGCTCTGGTTCTTCTCGCGACTGGGCTGCGAAAGGAACTGCATTACTAGGGGTTAGAGCTGTGATTGCAGAATCATTTGAAAGAATTCATAGATCAAATCTAATTGGCATGGGTGTTTTACCACTTCAGTTTTTAGCTGGGGAGAATGTCGCATCCCTTGGTCTTGATGGCAGCGAAGAATTTGAAATAACAGGAGTAGAAGAATTAAATAATGGCATAACACCTAAAGAGGTCACTGTGACAGCAGGCGAAAAGAGCTTTAGGGCCAAAGTTAGGATTGATACCCCAGGTGAGGCAGATTACTATCGACATGGCGGAATCATGCAGTACGTATTGCGCTCACTGCTGAATAAGTAATCGAAAATCTACAAATAAACCTTTAAACTAAGCCAATGCTTTCTGAAATCAACTCCCCAAAGGACTTAACAAAATTAACTTTTGAACAACTTGATTCGCTGAGTGCTGAAATTCGTGCTTACTTAATTGAGCAAGTTTCTAAAACCGGTGGACATTTAGGCCCGAATCTTGGAGTGGTCGAGTTAACAATCGCAGTTCATAGAATTTTTGAATCCCCAAAGGATGTAATCGTATTTGATACTGGTCATCAAAGTTATGTACATAAATTATTGACTGGAAGAAAATCTGGTTTTAATAAATTGCGTCAGCGAGGGGGAGTAGCTGGTTATCCAAACCGAGGAGAGAGTGACCATGATGTAGTTGAAAACTCTCATGCCTCAACTGCGCTTTCATGGAGTGATGGAATTGCCAAAGGATTTTCACTAACTAATCAAAAGGATAGAACTGTGGTTTGCGTTGTTGGTGACGGAGCTCTTACCGGAGGAATGAGTTGGGAAGCGCTGAATAATATTGCAGCAAGTAAGAATCAAAGATTAGTGATTATTGTCAATGATAATGAGAGGTCTTATTCCCCAACTATTGGCGGAGTTGCTACATATCTTTCAACTTTAAGAACCACAAGTGGATATGAAAGATTTTTAGACTGGGGCAAAGGTGTATTAGAGAAAACTCCAGTTGTTGGACATCCAATTTATGAGACCTTACATGGAGTTAAAAAAGGCATTAAAGATATTGTGGCACCACAAGGTATGTTTGAAGATTTAGGCCTGAAGTATTTTGGACCAGTTGATGGACATAACATCGAAGCGATTGAAAAGGCATTAAAAATTGCCAAAGATTATGACGCACCAGTTTTAGTCCACGTTATTACTGAAAAAGGTCGTGGCCATGCACCAGCATTAAATGATGAAGCTGAAAAATTTCATGCAGTTGGAGTTGTCGATCCAGAAACAGGATTACCACTTACTAAAGGCAGTAAGAGCTGGACCAGCGTCTTCTCTGATGAGTTAGTAAAGATCGGTTCTGAACGCAAAGATGTAGTAGCTATCACTGCTGCGATGATGGGACCAACCGGACTGGATAAATTTCAGAAGGCTTACCCAGATAGAACCTTTGATGTTGGAATTGCTGAACAACATGCCACAACTGCAGCTGCCGGTATGGCTTATGCCGGATTACATCCAGTCTTTGCAGTTTATTCAACCTTTTTAAACCGAGCATTTGATCAACTACTACTTGATGTCGCACTTCATAAAGCAGGCGTAACTTTTGTCTTAGATAGAGCAGGTGTTACAGGTGATGATGGGCCATCCCATAATGGAATTTGGGATCTAGCATTGACTGGAATAATTCCAACGTTGCATGTTGCAGCACCACGTGATGGCCAACAATTGCGCGAAACCTTACGTGAGGCAGTAGATATTTCAGATGCACCTTCATTAATTAGATTTCCAAAAGGTGCAATAAATCCAGATATTCCAGCATTTGAACGCCGAGATGGCATTGATGTTTTATATCGCGGCGAGAGTGCTGATATTTTGTTAGTTAGCGTGGGTGCATTTGCATCAATTGCAGTGGAATCAGCAGCGCAAGCTTATCGAGAGGGCGTAGGAGTAACAGTTATTGATCCAAGATGGGTCAAGCCATTACCAAAATCTTTAGTAACTATGGCACAAAGATACAAGAGTGTTGTCGTCCTAGAAGATGGTATTAAGCATGGTGGAATTGCCAGCACAATTTCGGAGCTATTTAGAGATGCTCAACTTAATGTCCCTGTTCACTCAATTGGAATTCCATTAACTTTCCTTGAGCATGCAAAGCGAAGTGAAATTCTTGAAGAGCTAGGCATAACAGTTCAAAATATAACTAGATCTTTAGTAACTTGGAGCAGTAGTGAGATTCGCCTTGATGTTAAGGCAGAGATGCAACACCCTTTGGATGAAAACGAGATCCGCAAACCGCTTCACTAATTCCTTCTCGATCTAAATACGGCAAGATTCCACCTAAGTGCATTGGCCAACCAGAGCCGAGCAACATACAGATATCAATCTCTTGAGGTGTTGCGACAACTGCTTCATCAAGCATCATTTTTGCTTCAGTGGCAATCGCCTCTAATGCTCTGCGTCTTACCTGCTCAGCTGTAGAGGGCTTACTTCCTTTTTCAAGGAGAGAAACCGCTGCTGGATTAACGGTATTAACACCATCAGCACCCTTTACGTAGAAAGTTTTAACTCCTTCTTTAACAAACCGCTGCATTGTTGGCGAAATTTTATATCGAGGACCCAAATTCTTATTTAAAGTTTCAGCAACATGTAAAGCCACACCAGGACCAACTAGACCTAGTAACTCTAAGGAAGACATTGGAAAACCAAGTGGTGTCATAGCTGCATCTGCTACTTCATACGGAGTTCCTTCATCAATTGCATCAGTAACCTCGCCCATAAATCTTGTTAACAAGCGATTGACCACAAAAGCTGGTGCATCTTTAACAATGACCATTGTTTTTTTCAATTCTTTGCCGACATTTATAGCCGTTGCAACGGTTGCATCATCTGTCTTGGTGGTACGTGCTACCTCAAGCAAAGGCATAATCGCAACTGGATTAAAGAAGTGAAATCCAACTACTCGTTCTGGATTTTTTAATCCATCACTCATAGCTTCAACAGAAAGAGATGAAGTATTTGTTGCCAATACACACTCAGGTGTAATGATCGCCTCTAAATCCTTAAACAATTTTTGTTTAAGAGTTAATTCTTCAAATATAGCTTCGATTACAAAGTCAGCATTTGAAAAAACCTTCTGGTCGGTAGAACCTGAGATATTGCCTAATAACCTGGCGGCGGCCTCTGGCGCTAATCGCTTTTTATCAACCAATTTTTGAATTTCATTTTTTATCCAAGCCAAGCCCTTATCAACTCGTTCCTGGTCTAAATCAGTAATAACAACTGGAACTTTTAAGTTACGCAGCATAAGTAGGGCAAGTTGAGATGCCATTAATCCGGCACCGACAACTCCTACTTTTGTAATTTTTCGTGCCAGCGCTGGCTTAGGAGCGCCCTCAACTTTTTTGCGCTTCTTTTGAATCAAATTAAATGCATAAAGAGATGCTCTAAGTGGATCACTCATTACTAAATCAGATAACACCTTTGTTTCGGCAGCAAAACCATCTCGAACAGTATTTTTCTGCGCTGCCTTAATTAATTCAAGTGCGGCAAGTGGAGAGGTAATTTCAGCTCCATTGTATTTTTTAGCAACAGCAGCTTTGCCAGTGGCAATCGCCTTCTCAAATGCAGCAGAGTCATTACTAAAATCTTTACGCTCAATTTTTTTCTTACCAGTTAACACATCTGCTGCAAATTGCACAGATTTCTCTAAAAAGTCAGCTGGCTCATAAACTGCATCAACAACTCCAAGGGCAAGTGCATCTTTTGATTTCATCATGGTGTTGTTATTTAGTGCATTCAGAATAATCACTTGAACGGCATTTTCTGGTCCGATTAACTTCGGAAGCAAAGTAGCCCCACCCCAACCAGGAACAAGTCCTAGGAAGCATTCTGGTAATCCAGTAAATGCAGTAGTTGCCAGAGTTCGATAGTGGCAATTAAGTCCAACTTCAAGACCTCCGCCAAGTGCTAACCCATTGATAAATGCAAATGTTGGCTTTTTGCTTTCATGTAGTTTTAGGAAAACTTCATGCCCTAAATCGCCAATTGCAATAGCTTGAGATTTATCGGTCAAAAATCCCATAGCCGACAAATCAGCACCTGCTGCAAAAATAAATGGCTTACCGGTAATTGCTATCGCAACAGCATCTGATTTTTGCGCCTCATCTATCGCCTTGGATAGTGATTGCAAAGATGCTGCGCCAAATGTATTTGGCCGATTATGATCTGCGCCATTATCTAAGGTAATCAAAGCCAAATCTGCCTGATTGCCAAATGGTGCCATCGAAACCATTCTTAATATTGCATTAGTGACTACTTCATCAGGAGCACCAGCTAGTGTTGTTATATCTGACATTATTTATCACCCTTATAGTTTGGATTTTCCCAGATAACTGTGCCGCCCATGCCCAGCCCAATACACATAGTTGTAATTCCATAGCGAACTTCAGGATGCTCTTTAAAGGCATTACCAAGATTTAAAATCAATCTAACGCCAGAGGATGCAAGTGGGTGTCCAACTGCAATGGCGCCACCATAAATATTTACCCGCTTATCATCATCTGCAATACCAAAGTGATCTAAAAAGGATAGAACTTGAATGGCAAATGCTTCATTTATTTCAAATAAACCAATATCGGTGATATCTAACCCAGCCTTTTTTAATGCTTTTATGGTGCTAGGAACTGGTCCATATCCCATAATCTCTGGCTGAACACCAGCGAATGCAAATGAAACCATTTTTGCTTTAATTGGAAGGTTTAACTCTTTTGCCTTACTTTCTGAAGCCAAAATTGCAGCTGTGGCGCCATCATTTAAGCCGGCTGCATTTCCTGCAGTTACTCTGCCGGCAGCTCTAAATGGAGTTTTTAAAGCACCTAGCGCCTCTAAGGTGGTTTGCGGACGAGGTGGTTCATCAACAGTTGCCACGCCCCAGCCCAGTTCAACAGTTCTAGTAGCCACTGGAATTAAATCAGGTTGAATTTTATTTGCACTATAGGCGGCAGCAGTTTTTTGTTGCGAAGCTAATGCGTATTTATCTGCGCGCTCTTTAGTTAAGTGTGGAAACTTGTCATGCAATCTTTCTGCAGTTGCACCCATCTGTAATGCATCGGTGTCAACAATTTTTTCAGCTAAATATCTTGGGTTTGGATCCATACCATCACCCATTGGGTGATTTCCCATATGCTCAACTCCACCAGCAATTGCTAAATCATATGCACCCATATTTATGCCACCGGCAATTGTGGTTACGGCAGTTAAAGCGCCAGCGCACCATCTATCTATGGAGTAGCCAGGAACAGAATTTGGAATTCCAGCAAGAATTGCAACTGATCGACCAATATTCATTCCTTGATCGCCAGTTTGTGTGGCGGCAGCAATTGCAACATCATCAATTTGATCTAACGGAATATTAGGATTTCGCTCTAGTAGGCCTCGAATACAACGAACCATAATGTCATCGGCTCTTGTTTGGGCATATAACGAACCAGCTTTACCAAATGGGGTTCTAACGGCATCAACTAATACAACATTGGTTTTTGATGTGGCGTTCTTACTCATTTGCTAGGCCCTGACCATTTCTATTAGGTATAGGGCTAGGTTACTCGCCAGTAATCAAAATGGGTAGTGATCTTTAGGGTGGCCTTAAATCGGCTGCTCGAGCTCTAAATCACTTTCAACTGGCTCGGCAATGATCAGCGGCTCCTTTTGCCCAAGGGCAAAGGTTAATTTGTTTTTGATCTGCTCGATCTGCCAAGACCTAGCGCCCATTTGCGCTAAAGATTTTTCGACATACTCGAGATGCTGCTCTGTATTTATAGGGGGATCTTGCCAGCATAGTTTTCGAACTAGCTCTGGGGTGACCAAGTTCTCCTGGGGAATTTTTAACTCATTTGAAATCTCTAATAGCAATGCTCGAGCGTGGGTGAGTCTGGCATATCCGATTGGATTCTTTTCCTTCCAAACTCTAATTGGTGGCAAACTTTGTGAGGCTACTTTGTATTCAGGTTGGTCATCAAGGGGTGTAGCTAGCGCAAGGTTAATTGTTTTGAGCCATCGATTAAATGGTGGGGCTTCTAATTTTGTCCGCCAGCCTATAGTTTTCGCCACCGTCTCTAAATCCTTTGGGCAAGTAATGGCCAAAGTAATTATTGCCTCATCTGCCAAGACTCTGCCAGGAGCAATATCTAGCTCAGAAGCTAGCTCATTACGGGAGATCCATAGATCTCTAACAATTGTAAGTGTTAGCCGATCTCTAACTTTATGCATGCCCGATGTCCTGCGCCAACGATCAGCTTTAGGTGCATCTGAAAAAACATAATTCTCATAATTTTTTAAAATTGCAGCAAAATCTTGCTTGGCCCAATCAAATTTATTTTGTTCAATTAACATGCCTTCAATAGCATCTCTGATCTCAAGCAAAATATCGACATCAAGAGCTGCATAGTTAAGCCACTCACTTTTTAGCGGTCGGATAGACCAGTCAACTGCGGAGTGCTCCTTTGCAAGTTGAAGTTGTAATAAACTTTCGGCAAGTGGGCCTAAGCCAACGCGCTCGCAACCGGCAATTCTTGCTCCTAATTCAGTGTCAAAAAGTTTTTTTGGTTTTAATCCAACCCCGATTAAACAAGGAAGATCTTGCGTACTTGCGTGAATAACCCACTCTTGAGAAGAAAAATTCTCATTGAATGTATCCCATAATTTAGAATTTTTCAGCGGTATTGGGTCAATTAGATGCAATCCACCACCATCTCTAAAAATTTGAATTAGATAAGCACGTTGGCTATAGCGATATCCCGAGGCTCGTTCTGCATCTATTGCAAGTGGCCCGGTACCAGCTGCTAGATTTGAAATTGCTTGCGCAAAGGATGCTTCATCTTCGATTAATTTTGGCAGACCGTTTCGTGGAACTAGTAATGCACTAACCATCTATTTACTGTTAACTTTTACGAGATATTGATGAGACGCCCTCTGGAATTGGCTCTAACCCTGCAGTCAACTCAAGTAATTCCAGCCAAGCTTGTAAGTGATTTACTAACTGAGTTTCAGAGGTTGGGGTCCATGAAGCTCTAATTTCAATCTCTGAATTTTCATCTTTATCTTCTAATTCACCAAAGGAAGCACTTGCAACCCGAGTGACTGTGCCACTGGCTGCAATGTAATCACAGTTATGTTTTTTTAAAGATTCAATTAACCAAGCCCAGCCAATTTCTGGAAGTAGTGGATCTGAGGCCATCTCTAAATCAATCGCCGCCCGGGTAAAGGTTACAAATCGCCACTGTCCGCCCCAGCCCTCTTGCCCATCTGGGTCATGCAATAACACTAATCGCCCAGTAGCTGCATCCTCTAAAACATCGGCAGTAAGTGCCAGTGCATGTGGTGCAAGTTTTTGTGGTGCAGGAACAACCTCAAGCAAAATTTCACCACGTGGCTTTAACGCCAAAATCGGTGCTACTAGTTGTTCGAAATTTGGATTCACTCCCAAATGATAAATTGATTTAAAGGTAAGTAAGCGTAGGCGCGAGCGCTAAGATCATAAATCCAACCAAATCTAGATAGTAGGCTACCGAAATGGCCACATTGTTAGCACTTTTATCTTCAGTTCTTTGGGGAGCTGCAGATTTTTTTGGCGGCAAATTATCTAAGAGATATCAAGCAATTGCAGTAACTGCTGTTTCGCAAGCATTTGGTTTACTAACTGGAATAACCATAGTTTTGGTCAGCTCCTCCTGGCTTGCGCCAAGCTTAAGTTGGGATAACTACTTTTTATCTGGCGTATTAGCTGGATTATTTGGCTTTGTGGGATTAATTGCTTTCTATACCGGATTGGCAACTGGCAGGATGGGTGTAGTTTCACCAATTGCCTCCCTTAGCGTTCTAATTCCACTAACTATCGCATTTATAAATGGTGAGAAGCCAAACTCAATCCAATTAATTGGCATGAGTATCGCTTTATCTGGCGCAGTCTGTGCAAGTGGGCCAGAGGTTAGAGGGGGTGTAGCACTAAAACCTGTTCTCCTAGCCGTAGTTGCTGCGATTGGTTTTGGCTTTGCAGTTAACTTTATCGCTAAGGGATCTAGTTCAAGTGCGATTATGACTATGACCACCATGCGGTTTACTACATTTATTATTGCAATTTTCTTATTTGCTAAATACCGAACCTTTGGCGGGTTTACTAAAAAAGATCTACCAGTTTTAATCTTGCTTGGGGCAGCTGATTTTATCGCTAACCTATTGTTGGGTGTAGCAACTACCAAGGGGTTAGTCTCACTTGCGGTCGTACTTGGTTCGCTATTTCCAATTGTTACTGCGCTAATGGCATTTAAACTTTTGCATGAGAGATTACATAAGGTGCAATATATTGGCATTGCATTGGCAATTATGGGGGTAGCAGTTATTTCAGCTGGCTAGTTTTTTATACTTTCTAAATTCGCAATCTTCAATTTTTTCACTTTCTAGCAGTTCAAAGTTTTCTACTAAATCACTTATCGAGATCTTATTCTCACCCTGCTTATCTAGATTCACGGTCAGGTATAGGTAATCAATAAGTGATTGATCAATCATTTGCATAAGTAGGTTTGGACCTGCCTCAACTAGAACATTTATCTGTGGTTGCTCGGATTGAAAGTTATTACTTATTTCAGCTAACAGCTGGGCTGGGGTTAATTGAAATTGCTTAGCAAGTTGATTTTTTGGCTGTAATCGAATTTTTGCATGGGTGAGGATATAAAGCGGGATGGGGGTGCGCTTATACGGCTCTCGCCGGGCGGTATTTCCCCCGATGATTATTAGCTCCTGATGATCTCTTAATTGATGAAATCGCAATCTATCTGGCGCAGTTGAGAGCGCAGTTGATGAGCCATTTAATGTGGTGGAGCCATCCTGGCCAACAATCAGATTGGCGGTAACGATTAAAGGCTTCATAGGCACAGGCTACCGCCACTGTCAGTGGGGGCAGATAACCTTATTTTCTATGATAATCAATTGTGATAGTTGCACTATGAAAAACATAGCTTGCAGTGATTGTGTAATTACTGTCTTGCTAAATATAAAGCCACTTCCTGGCAAAACTGCTGAGTTCTCAGCTCAAGATCAAACAGCGATCAATCATCTTTCAACTGCTGGCATGGTGCCGCCACTTAGATTTAAGCCAGGCCGGGCCGGATAGGTCAGCTCTGAAAATTAGGCATAAACCCCGCTTAGCAGCCTTAAGTTTTGGGTAATTCTCAGCACTTTACGCTTGAGTTAGGTTGAGTTCTGCCTATTGTGGTGGTTAACCTTAATTAATGAGGTTACTTCTTCGGGCAGCTATGGCCTTTTTTTTGGCAGCTGGCATCTTGCTACCAATTCCAGCAAATGCCGCTCCCTCCTTACTTGAGGTGCAAGGTCGAGTTAGAGATCTAGAGGAGCAAGCCACCACCGCAGCTGAAGGTGCCCAAGAGGCTAAGTATCAATTATCTAAATTAACTAAGACTTTAACCTCTGTGCAACAACAAGCAAGCCAACAGGGTGAATCAGTTAAGCAGATGAATAAAACAATTGGTGCGATAGCGGCTGAGCAGTATAAGGCCGGACCATTAAGTCAATCTCTTGAACTTTTATTCTCAACTGATCCACAACTTTATTTATCTTCAGCAGGTGCACTTGAAGCGGTAACTAGAAAAAAGAGTGAAGATTTAAAGAAGTTCTCAGTTGCAACCCAAAGACTTAATGCAACCACCTTTACTGTAAGTGATAAATTAGCCTTAGTAAAGGCAGCTGAGGCTAGATTCAAAAGACAATTAGCAATTGCAAATTCAAAATTAGCTGAGGCAGAAAAACTCCTGGCTAAGTTAACCGCTGCCGAGCGGGAGCGACTTGCTCGATTAAATGAGGACCAAGAAAATGCCGATCAGAAAAATTCTCTCGCCGAAGGTGGTAAATACGCTGGTGTATCAGGCAGGGCTGGAACAGCCATTAAATATGCTTTAGCTCAAATCGGAGATAAATATGTATTTGGTGCATCAGGGCTTACCTATTGGGATTGCTCTGGTCTAACTATGCGCGCCTTCAAGTCAGCCGGAGTGTCATTGCCGCACTCATCACGAGCACAGTATCGATATGGCAAATCAATTCCTAGAAATCAATTACAAGCTGGGGATTTAATATTTTTTGGTAAACCAATCTCTCATGTGGCAATTTACTTAGGACCCAATCGAATGTTGCACGCCCCTAGATCTGGTAGTCGAGTAAAGATTGCAACTATGGATATGGGTAGAAAACCTTATATCGGGGCTCGCCGTTTATAACTTGGAAAAAGTTTTATTAGTTACAAATGATCTAGGACCAAGAGCTGGGGGAATTGAAACCTTTATTCTTGGACTAATCGCCGGATTACCAAACTCTTCATTAGTAGTTTATACATCCTCCCAACCGGGTGCTAAAGAGTTTGATAAACAATTATTTGAAAAACATGGAGTTGAGGTAATTCGAGATCGCGCCAAAATATTACTGCCAACACCGCGCATTAATAAAAAGGCAGCCAAGATTTTAAAGCAACATCAGATAACTCGAGTTTGGTTTGGAGCAGCTGCGCCATTAGCACTGATGTCAGGTAATTTAAGAGCTGCTGGTGCAAAACATATCATCGCACTTACTCATGGGCATGAGTTGTGGTGGGCTCGTATTTTTATCCTTAAATCCTTGATGCAAAAAATAGTAAAACAGGTGGATTACTTGGGCTATTTAGGGGAGTATACAAAGAGTATTTTAATAAAATTAGATAACAGCGAGGATAAATTTGTTCAGATTGCACCAGGAATAGATACTGAGTATTTTTCACCACGGCCTAAAAATCAGAAGTTAATTCTTAAACATCGACTCGATCAAAGAAGAGTAATAGTTTCAGTCGGACGCCTAGTACACCGTAAGGGGCAAGATCAATTAATTGAGGCCCTGCCAAAGGTATTAATTAAATATCCAGATGCAGTTTTACTATTTGTCGGTGATGGCCCGATAAAAAGTATGTTACAAAACTCAGCTAGGCAGTTAGGGGTTACCAACAGTATTGCGTTTACTGGAAAGGTTTCACACAATGATTTGCCAGATTACATAAGCCTAGGTGAAATATTTGCCATGCCAGTTAGATCACGATTTTTTGGATTAGAGGTTGAAGGGCTAGGTATTGTTTACCTAGAAGCTAGCGCATGTGGCCTGCCGGTAATTGCTGGTAATTCAGGTGGCGCCCCAGATGCAGTCCTTAAAGATGTTACTGGTCTAATTGTTGATGGTACTAGCTCAGATGAAATTGCAGATGCAATCTGTAAATTACTAGATGATCCAATGCGAGCAAAGCAAATGGGCCAGGCTGGTAGAGGATGGGTAATTGATAATTGGCAATTATCAATCTGGTCAGATAAATTTAATAAATTATTATTTAAGAATTAGTTTTTCAGAGATAGCAATACTCACAGCCTGTGCTCTATTGGCAGCTTCAAGTTTTCGATAAATCGCAGCCAGGTGGGACTTAATTGTTGCCTCGGATAAAAACAGAATACTTCCCATGGCTGATGCAGTTGCACCTGAGGAAAGCAGTTGCAGCACCTCTAATTCCCGCTCAGTTAGGCCAAAATCTTTCCGCTTAGCACCGTCTTTAAAACTACCTAGTTTTATGAAATCTTTCCGATCCGTTAGCACTGTTTTTACGACCTCAATTAAATTCTCTATGGGGGAGCCTTTAGTTATGTATGCCCGAGCGCCAGCCGCTTTAGCTGTTATGAGAGTATCTAAATCATCCTCCATAGTTAAAACTACAAAAGCACAGTTTGGATTTTGAACCACACCTACTTTGATTAATTCGATACCACTAGCTGATCCGAGATTTAAATCAACGATGCAGATATCTGGTGTAGTTGAGTTAAGCAGGGCCACCCCTTCACTTAGGGATGAGGCTTCACCAACGACACTTATCTCATCCTTATTTAACGCTTGACTCAATCCTTTTCTGATAAGTGGGTGATCATCAACTAAAACTACCTTTATCAATTTAATATGATTTCAACTTTTGTGCCATCAGTATTTGAATCTATATTCACCTTAGCGCCAATTAAATGCATACGCTCACTTACTCCAGTTAGGCCATAACTACCATTTCTACCCTTGGCACCCCCTGATCCATTATCAATAATTGTTATTTTATCTGGCTCTAAGTTGATAGTGATTTGGGAACAGCCAGAGTGGCGCTTAGCATTAATAACTAGCTCTCTGACCGCCCGCAGTACATCAAATTTAGTGGTGGAGCGCAATTGAATTTGGCCGGTAAAGATTAATTCGATATTAGAGTTTTCTAAAATTGAGCCAACTTGCTCACTTATTTGAAGAGTTGAAGATTTACTTGAATCATTTCGCAGCTCAAATATTTCATCACGAACTTGCTTTATGACACCAGAAAGAGTTGAGCGAATCTCCCTAATTACCCGGCGATTGTTATTGTCCAGGCTGGGATCACCTACTACTTGATCTAGTTGATATCCAACTGCAGCAAGCTCTTGCGCCAAACCATCATGAAGCTCTCGAGCAAGTCGAGATCGCTCAGTGTTAGGCGAAGAGTTCATCAATCTCGCGAGCAAACTGTTGCGAAACAACATGTCGCTTGACTGATAACTTGGCAGTTAATTGACCGCCGGCAATGGTGAAATCAACTGGCAGAATAGTAAATTTTCTAATTGATTCAGCACGGCTGACTGCCTTGTTAGTTTCATCAACTGCCGTCTGGATTACATCAATTAAGGTTGGATCCTTAGCTAAGTCAGCAATGGATGCACTCTCTTTTTTATTTGCAACTGCCCACGGCTTAATTGAATCTGGATCTATGGTAATTAGAGCTGCGATAAATGGTTTGTTATCGCCAACCACCATACATTGGCTAATCAGTGGATGTGAGCGCAAGCGATCTTCTAGAACAGCTGGTGCCACGTTTTTACCACCTGCGGTAACAATTAATTCTTTCTTACGGCCAGTTATTGATAAGTAACCCTCTTCATCTAACTGTCCAAGATCTCCTGATCTAAAGTAACCATCTGAGGTGAAGACTTCGGCATTAGCTGCATCATTTTGCCAGTAGCCATTCATCACGATTGCGCCTTTAATTAAAACTTCACCATCATCTGCAATCTTTATTGTGGTGCCAGGGATTGGCTTACCAACTGAACCGACCTTATGTGACTTGGTTAAATTCAACGTTGCACCAGCGGTAGTTTCTGTTAAACCATAACCTTCTAGAACTCTCACGCCAGCGCCACGGTAGAAATGGCCCAAGCGGTCACCAAGGGGAGCTCCTCCTGAAATTGCAGCCTCCACCCGGCCACCTAAGCCAGTGCGAATCTTGGAATAAACCAATTTATCAAATAGCGCGTGCTGTAATTTAAGAAGTGGTGAAATCTTTTTACTGTCTAGAGATTTACTATACGCGATTGCAACCTCAGCAGCTTTATGAAATATCTTTCCCTTACCCGCTGCTTGAGCTTTTGCTTCGGCACCGTTGTAAATTTTTTCAAATATTCTAGGTACAGCTAAGACGAATGTTGGTTTAAATGAAGCAAGATCTGCTGGCAACTTCAGTAGATCACTGCAATGACCAAGATGTAGCCCGGCAGTAATAGAGCCGATCTGAACCATACGACCAAAAACGTGGGCAACTGGTAAGAAAAGAAGGGTTGATCCACCTGATTTTAGGAATAGATCACTGGCACCATTTACAACATTTCCACACTCAGAAAGAAAGTTTCCATGAGTAAGTTGTACGCCTTTTGGCTTTCCAGTCGTACCAGATGTATAAATTAATGTCGCAAGAGTTTCCGGCTTCAAATCTGCCCGACGTTTATTTATCTCTTCCTCACTTACGTTTTTTCCTTCGTGAGCTAAAGTGGCAAGTGCGTTATAGGTAATATTCCAAATGTTTTTACAGGTCGATGGCATAACTGGTTGGACTAACTCTGCCAATGCTGGCGTTTCCACAATTATGGCGACCGCTCCTGAGTCGGTAAGAATCCACTCAACTTGCTCAGCACTTGATGTTTCATAAATAGGAACAGGAACTGCTCCGGCATACCAGATTGCAAAATCTAAAACTGTCCACTCATAACGAGTTTTTGCCATAATGGCAACACGGTCACCAAATTTGATCCCAGAAGCAATTAAACCTTTAGCAACAGATTTAATTTCCTCTTCATAATCTTTGGCAGTTACCGGCTGCCAGCCATTACCCATTGGACGGGATACCAAAATACGTTGTGGCTCCATAAGAGCTCGATCGGCAATTAGGTTAGTTAGGTTGCCAGTGGTCGCAGGTGGAACTAGTGCTGGAATGGTTATCTGATTCATGACCACACGCTACTGGCAGGGGGGCGTATTTTGCTAGAGCCCAACCCAACTTTTTACTGGTGTTTAGCAACGGGGTTACTTCAGGGTAACCTTGCGCCATGTCTAATCCAACTAGTTCAACCGTTTCTATATCCGCATCCGCCGATGAGGTAAGAGCGGTGTTATTTGATATCGCAAATTACCCAAGCTGGTCGAGCTCATTTAAATCAGCAACAGTTTTGGCAAGTGATGGTGATGGTAGGGCTACTCAGGTAAAACTCAGCGTTGACGCCGGCGCGCTAAAGGACAAACCGACATTGAATTACGATTGGTCAGGCTTTCCAGATCGAGTTGATTTCTCATTAGAGGATGCTGATTTGTTAACTGAAATGAGCGGGGCTTACATTGTTAAAGATAATGGCGATGAAACTGAAGTAACTTTTGAAATGACCGTAGCACTTTCAATGCCAGTACCCGAGATGATGCGCACTAAGGCAGAAAAAGCAACCATTGACCTGGCTTTAAAGCAGTTAAAGGAAAAACTGGAAAATTAATTTGAGCAATCAAATTCCCAGCTCAGCTATAACAATTGGTATTGATATCGGTGGTACCAAGATTCTTGGTGGGCTAGTTGATAGTTCAGGAAATATCTTGTCGGCTACTAGACGAGATACGCCTAAAGCAGGTGGTGATGAGCTCTACCTTCAAATATGTGAGGTTATTAGAGAGCTAAATAGTAAATCTGAAGTATCCGGAATTGGAATTAGTTGCGCTGCTTTAATTTCTGCAGATCGCAGAACTGTGATCTCTGCTCCAAATATTTCAAATTGGAATTTTGTAAATTTAGGAGAGCGCTTAGAGCGAGATTTTTCACTGCCAGTAGTTGTTGAAAATGATGCTAACGCTGCAATGTGGGCTGAGTATAAATTTGGCGCTGCTAAAGGTTTTAATCCAGTTATGTTTTTTATTATTGGCACTGGCATGGGTGGTGGCTTTGTGGTCGATGGCAAGTTATATCGCGGTGCTTATGGCATCGGTGCTGAGTTTGGCCATATGAAAGTTCAAAGTGAGGGAATTTTGTGTGGCTGTGGGGCAATAGGTTGTATCGAACAATATGCATCAGGTAGTGCACTAATGCGATATGCCAAAGAGGGGATTGCTGCTGATC
>Ga0208465_1000021_pt1 | contig 63120 bp, 53 predicted proteins | sample LakMenEpi31Aug10_FD_150749 | JGI IMG/M metagenome (GOLD analysis project Ga0208465, IMG submission 150749) | Freshwater microbial communities from Lake Mendota, WI - 31AUG2010 deep hole epilimnion (SPAdes) | ecosystem: Environmental > Aquatic > Freshwater > Lake > Epilimnion/Euphotic zone ...
CTCCTCTTTATATTTTTAATACGAGAGTCAGCAATAAAACTTACTCCCCCTTCAATCATTGCCTTGGCGATATCCGGATTCCCTAGGGTTGCTTTAGAGACGCCCATCAGGGAAATTCCTTTACGCCCATAATATTCAGAAAGCATCTGAGTATTATGGCGTATTTTAGATAGGGCAATTTCGATTCTTGGCATCAATTTTTGCATTTGAAATTTGCCCAGTTTCCATGTCTACTTAATAATCTAATAGACGTAGCTAAATTCCCTTTCCTCTAAACACCTATGGTTAATTTTTCGATTCAGAGTTGGAAAGCGATCTCCCAAAGTCTGAACAAGTTTTTGACATCCATAGCTCAATACATCTGTGGTTGGCAGATGAAAATAATTTTCATAATCCTTGATGATTCTCGGAATTTCTTCGTCTACTAAGTTTTCGTGATTTAAAGCGATCGCAATTACCGAAGATTGGGAAATAGCTTCAATGAGTTGAATTTCAAACTCAACAGTAGGCATTACTAAACCAGGAAAGTCACAACGAAACTCTCGACCATGGGGATGTTGAAGAATGATCCCATCAGGGACACTTCCTTTCAAAATGCCAATAGAACTCATAAAGGCAGGATGGCTGACGGCGCTTTGACCCTCGATTAAAATAATGTCAGGTTCTTCACGTTCAAAAGCCTGAACAACAGCATTTTCTAACTCACCAATCGCAAATTGGGAAGTAAGGGCATCCATAGAGATGCCATACTTGGCCCCTTGCATCAAACTCGTTTGTCCTGTCGCAACCATCACCGATTTCAACCCTAAATCGTTTAGTGCCTTGTTGAGTTCCACTCCAGTGGTCATTTTCCCACAGGCGCAATCGGTACCCAAGATAGCAATCACCGGAACATCTACCTTAGATATTAGGCCAGTAAAAACATGAGAATTTTCTAATTTTGGAGGTTTTCTGATGTCTTTAATTTGCACATTACACTCGGCAGCCCTATGGGCAAACTCTTCATCTTCAGAGAAGAATTGATGTAGACCATTAATTATATTCATGCCTTTTTCCATTGCTTGTAGAATTAGAAATCTTTCTTCCACAGGTATGTAGGCGTCCAGGGGTGCTTTTCCATAGATGTAACAGTTTGGAACCTCTAAGAGATCACTCAACGCTTCATCTAAAGTTGCGAAAATAGGAATATTATTCCTCTTTCCTCCCAAGACTTCTCCCGCATCTCTGCCAGCTAGCAAACTATCAATAACTCCAACGAGAGTATATATTTCAGAGTGTCTAACCAGTCCTGTAGCCGTTTTTCCATCTGCCAATCCAAATTGTTTATCGCAGTAAACTAGAGCTGTCTTTTTGGGAATTTTCATTTGATTAATCCTAAGGAATCTATATTGAAAAGTGGTAAGAGGTATGAAAAATTTTGACAAAGATATAAAAACTTTCTCTTCGTAATAATTCACTTGCCCCTGGCGAAATTATCGAACTTTCTGATGTCTCCTTAAAAGGGTATTTGAAAAGTTGGATAGAGTAGTTTGAACTACTGTGACCATGGACAAACTATTAGTAGAGAATAGAGTTTCTAGGATCGCGATTATTCCTAGAATTGGCTTTTGCCTATAGCGGTTCTCGATTCAGTGAGATACAGTTTTTCTCAGCTTCAGCCGAAATCTGCTATATCTGTTTAACTCTTTTCAGCTAAACCTTAGGAGGTTTGCTTGATAAATATGGATATAGGTTCTGAAAAGACAAGCTACTGATTTTTAGTGGAAAAAACCCAGAGGTAACTAAGACCCTATTTGCTGGCAAAAAGACCTAGCAAAAACTTCGAGATAAAAAACCATTCTCCACCCTTGAAAAGTTGCTAGGATTCCTGATCCTTGGTTTTGAAGAGTTCGGGATGGGAACGTTTACACTTTGTGCACCAAAGAAATCTCTGGAAAACACAGGTGCTCAGAATTTGTGGGAAAAACCTTAGGCTTTAATTAGGGTTGCCTCAGACTTAGTCTGTTCTAATTGTAGCACACATTACTATTTTGTGCTGATTTACATAACCAATCCCCTGGCTATAGCGGTTGTCATTAGCGTGAGGTGGGTTGGAGGATTCTGGCCAATGCTACAGCAGATTCCACTCGGGTGAAGTGCGTTGCGATCATCTCCCCCTACCCCCCTACCTGCCCTGGATGCTGTTGGGGTTACACTGTGCCATGGGACTGGTCATTAAACCGCTTGATACACCATAGCTCGGTGTTATGGCGATTGGGCCCGATCTGCTGCCAACGGCTATGGTCTAACCAAAACTCAAAACAGGCCGTGGGGGGGATGGCAAACCCCCAGGTGCGATCGCAGCCCAGTAACTGGGCAATCAGGTGAAATAAAAAGCCCTGGTGGCTGATTACCCAAAGTTGATCACCATTGCTGTGGCGATCCAAAACCTGCCGCAGCCAGCCCTGGGCCCGGTCCTGCAGCTGCAGCGGAGTTTCCGCCTCGGGCACCGTCTGCCAGTCCAGGCTGGTGGTGAGCCGCTGGCACAGCTGGGGATAGCGATCGCAGGCCTGGGCCCAGGTGAGACCAGTAAAGATGCCCTGGTGGCTTTCCCGCAGATCCGGGCTGTAGACCACCGGCGCCAGGGGGGCGGCGGTGACTCCCAGGGTGGCTCTAAAGCTGGCCTGGATGGCCGCCAGACTGGCGGTGGCCCGTTCCAGGGGGCTGCAGTAGATGTGGGTGGGGTGCCAGTCCTGGCGGGCCAGGTGTTGCCCTAACCGCTGGCACTGGTGCTGCCCCAGGGGGCTGAGGGGGGTGGACTGCCACCCCTCCATGCGGCCCTCCTGGTTACCCAAAGACTGGCCATGGCGGATCAGCAGTAGCTTCAGGTAGGCCATGGGTAACCCCTAGGCGGTGGGATGGGCCTTGAGGGCGGTTAACACCCGATCGTGGAGCAGACCATTACTGACGATCACCCCCCGGTTATCGACAAAACGAGCCGCGCGGGAGAAATCCAGGGGCCGTCCCTCCATGTCCGTGACCCGGCCGCCCGCCTCCTGCACCACCAGGGTGCCGGCGGCGTGGTCCCAAATTTTCTCCCGGTAGTCGGGGGTTTTGGGGGACGGCAGGCGCAGGTAAAGGACGGCTTGGCCAGCGGCGACGGCGGCGTACTTGGCCTGACTATCCATGCGGAGGGAGGGAGTAGTGATACCGACGGCGGTGGCGATCGCCGCCTGCTCCGCCTGGTTACCGTGCCCGGCCTCCACACTTTCCACAAACCGATAGCGGGCCCCCTCGCCGCCCTCGCTAACCCGCAGAGGTTGGGCCGAGCCCGTATCAGCTAGGGGCATGATCACTGCCCCCTGGCCCCGCACCGCTACTAATAACACGCCCCGATCACCGCCATCAAAACTCAGGTAGGGACAGCCCAGCACTCCCACCTTCAGGTCCCCCTCCTCCACCAGGGCTAGGGCAATGGCGTATTGATCCCCCCGCAGAAATCCTTTGGTGCCATCAATTGGGTCCAGGGTCCAATAGCGGGGGGCCACATCTCCATTGCCGTGATCAATCCAGTTGATTACCTGGTCAGGGGTGCTATCCGCTACCCAGCGGCCCACCTGGGCGGTCACCGTGGCCAGCACCGTGGCCATCTCCGGCTGCCGCAGATCCGCCCCGTCCTCCTCCCCCACCACCGGGTCCTGGGGAAAGGCCAGGGCCAGGGCTCGACAAACCAAAGCCTGAGCGCCAAAATCAGCCACAGTCACCGGACTCTTGTCAGACTTTTCAATGGCGGCGGGTACCATTTCCTGGCGAACCGCTTCACACAACTGGGCGGCCTGGCGAACCGCGGCGATCGCCACGGCCTTCTCTTGCTCGTAATTCACGGATTGCTCTCAATGGGGGACCTTAACTAGTCTAGGGGAATCTGTCCAGTCTCAGTCTCCCCCGACCTGCGCCATAGTTAACAGGCTTTAAGCAAGGAGCAAAGGCAATTGTTTTTAGCCAAAGATCGGGTAAAAAGCCTATCCAATATCGCTCCGACTCTTGTCTTCTAACTCCCCTAATCCCCAAAATAAAACCCCCCAGATAACGGCCAGATCCAGGGGGCACCCGTTGGAATTCGCATCATCAGTCGCCAGGTTTTTCCACCGGCAGCCGTTGACTTATTTTGCCCGGGTATTGACCTTTAAAGCACATCGTCTCTGAGAAAATCTACGGAATCTCGCGCTCTCCTAAGAGCCTTTCCCAGTTCCTAGGGAAGCAGACAACTGAGGCCTATCGGGCAATTTCCAGATTAAATCATTGGTCGAACCATGCTATCTAGGACCAAGGCCCCTTATACTATCTATCAATCTATGCTCTTGCCTCAATGCTACTTCCCTCCCTCCTGAGGCACTTGCCGTCCTGGCTTCGCCATCGACGCATTCAGGAGATCACAATCGCCTACTTATTTTTACTGCCAGCCTTGATAGCGCTGGGTATTTCTGTATTTTGGCCAGCCCTACAGGCTTTTTACCTCAGTTTCACCAGCTTTGGTATTGATTTAACTACGGCTCCCACCTGGGTAGGTGGAGCGAATATTCGACAACTACTGCGGGACCCAGTGTTCTGGCAGACTGTTAGTAATAGTTTACTCTACCTGGTCGGGGTGGTCCCCGTTTTGACCATCGTCCCCCTACTGCTAGCAATTTTAGTCAATCGATCCACAGCCGGAATGCACTGGTTACGGGTAGCCTACTACTCACCGGTGGTGATTTCCATGGTTGTCGCCGGAATAGCCTGGCGCTGGCTATTTGCCGAGAACGGTTTTTTGAACCAAGCCCTAGGGGCCTTAGGTCTGGTTAGCCAAGGCATACCCTGGTTGACCAGTCCCAGCCTGGCGCTGGCCAGTGTCATGGTAGTGACCCTGTGGAAAGGCATTGGCTACTACATGGTCATTTACCTGGCCGGGCTGCAGGCCATTCCCCAGGACCTTTACGAAGCAGCCACAATTGACGGTGCTGACGGATGGGGCCGCCATTGGCACATTACTATCCCCCTGATGCGACCCTATGCAGTCTTAGTGGCAGTCATTGCCGCTATCTCCGCCACTAAGGTTTTCGAGGAAGTCTACGTTATGACCCAGGGTGGCCCCCGCAATAGTTCTAAAACTATTGTTTACTATATTTATGAACAGGCCTTTGAGAAACTAGAGATTAGCTACGCCTGTACCATAGGGTTAGTTCTTTTTTTGGCCATTATATTGCTCTCCGCCCTGCGCCTATGGATCACCCCCAGAGAGATAGGGCAAAACATATAATGACCAGCATTGCTTAACCTCTAAGCTACATTCAGCCCTTGCTGCGGTTGAATAGCCATATTGTAGACTTCAACCTGGGTAACTCCGTCTGTAGACATCGCTAAAACTACCAGATCGTTGAGTACCTCGGCTTTGCTAATAGATCCAGTAAGAATGACAGCTGAACCTCGCTGATTTACAACAATGTCAGTACTTTCACTCTTACCCATATAGTCATGGAAGCGTGCCTGGATACGGTGGGCCAATCCGTAGTAGTCATACTCCCCCCGCAGCCCGACTCGTTCAGGCGGTATAGATCTTAGACCAGGGGCATTAATGGCATAGCTAGCCGGGCTAGCATAGTAAACTGCACTAATTAACTGCTCCTCATTTTCACGCAAGTGTAAAGCTTGAAGCATGACCACCCTCTTTCTTCCACCACGTCAGTAACAATAGCTACGGTTATATAAATCCGTATTACGGAAGTGCCACAAGAGGTGAATACAACGCCTTCCGTACTATTACGGATGATTGTAAGGGAACTCTCCGGTTTTGTAAACTTATTATGAAGTTTTTAGGATAAATTCCGGAATTTCAGGTTTTGACTGCTGAAGATGACATTTTCTGAAGAAAACTCTATAAGTTATAGCGGTTAACCTACATTCCCCAGGTTGATCAATGATTAGCCAGATGGGCGGCAATATCCCCCAACCGCTGGCCCTCCAGGTTAATCCAGTAAATAACCTGAAGCTTTTGCATGATCCATGGGAAGGTAAGGCTTAGGGGCAGGCTGTTGGCGTTGATTGCGCATCGTCTGATTTTAGTGCTCGAGGGCCTGGGGCGGCTTATGTTCCACCAGGGTGTAGATCATCCTGACCAAATACTGATGATTTAAGGATTGACAGCTCAGCGATCGAAGCTAGCCATGCGGCGAGCAGCCCCAATACTCTCCTGAGCTGGACCATAGGTTAGTTCAAGGGCCTGCTGGTCAGCAAAGGCTTTAGCGGCTTCACGGTAAACACTAGCATTAGTGGGCAGGGTCTGGCGCTGACCATCGTAGTCGAAGGTAATTCGATATTTTACGTCTTTATGCAGCATAAGTTCAGAACGTTGTTCCACGGTCTCTCGCTGTCGGCCTTGCAGTTCCTCTGCTGTGGGTTTGGCTGGCAGAGCGGGCCACCATAGTCCCTCCTCATCGGGGCCGGTGACAGCTCCGTCTGGCCGTACTCCATTGCGGTTAACCAGTGAGGTCGAGGCAAAGGTCTCCTGGTGAATGGTACGGGCTTGATCAAAGCTTTTGGCATAATCAACCTGCCAGGTGTAGGTTACCGTGGCGGTAGTTTCATAGGTGCCCGTCGTAACACTATCCCCTGTAGCTGGGTAATTTTCACAGGAGGTCGAGGATAGCAAAGACAGCCCTAGCATAGCTAGGACAGGCAGTACGGACTTAAACCTGGGCATAGTCACTAGCACTGGAGACCACTTGACGAAGTTCTGACACAGCTTGAATTTGATAATCGTTTAACTCTTGTAACTTGGCAACCCCCCTAGCAAGGTTATCCAGGCATTGCCGCAGCCCACTGGCACCCTCCTGGGCTGGGTTAATCAGTTCTTCGCAGGTCGTCAACTTACCCATCAGGGTGGCCAGATCAACCCGTTGTTGCCGTAGTTGAGCTTCAAACGCTTCAACTTGGGATCGCTGGTTTCCCAGGTCACCTTCAAGGGTGGTAATCTCCTGCCTTAATTGACCAACTTCAGTTTGAGTGTGTTGAATAGTTTGCCCTAGCAACTGAAGCGCTTCCGTTGTGCGTTGCCGTTCTTCATCAAGTAGATTCAGGGGTACTTCCAGATCGGCGGTGGCACTAGGCTGATCCTCCACAAACAAACCCTGGCGTCGCTTTAGAATGGCCTGATGTTGGCTGATCACTTCCTCCCGTTCCATCAAATTACGCCGTTGTCCCACCAGGGTTTCATTCAACATCTGATAACGATCCTGTTCATCTGCCAACTCGGTTTCCATCTGTGGGCGATCTGAGGTGGGCATCTGATTGATCCTGGATTGCATCTCCTCAATCCCCTGGTGCAAAGTAGTGAGCTCCTCCTCTTGTTCAGATACAAAGCGAGAGGCTTGGTCCAAATCCCTCTCCAGATCGGCGACCAGGTTTTGCAGTCCCTCTAGAGGCATCGCCTCTAAACTACTGACATCAACCTTTTTACTGAGCCGCACTTTGTCAGTAGGACTCAGCAACCCATAGAGTTGGCGATGTAAATGGGTTTGACTTTGCAGGGACTGGGAGAGGGTTTGTACTTGATCCTGTAGAAGCTTGATGCGTTGTTGATACAGCTTGAGGGTCTCCTTTTTGCCGATCAGATCCACTTCTGCTCGATGCCAGTCAGCCCATCGTTGGGAGAGTTCCTGATCCTGGCGATCGAGTTCCTGCTGACGTTCCTCCAGCCCCTGTCGCTGCTTCTCCAAATTTTGACGATAGTCACCGAGTAACCCCTGGTGACCCGCTAAGCCCTCTTGGGCATGGCTTAGGGGTTCCCGTAGTACCTCCACGGGCATGATTGAGTCAGAGAGCCGCTGCAGAGCTCCACCAATTTGTTCGGCTTGGCTTTTTCCCAAGGCTGGCGACCCTTGATGGTTGTCCTGACGCTCCTCCAAACGGCGCGTTTCCCCCTGTAAATGGGCCCAGGCTCCCTCCAGATCGTTGGTCTTGCGGTCTAAATCAACCTGTTGCTGTTCCAGGGCCTGACGTAGTTTTTCCAAATCCTGACGTTGGGCTTCAAGTTGATCCAGGTCCGCCTCAGCTTGTTCTAGCTGCTCTTGGCGTGCTTCGAGTTCCAACTCTCGTCGATTCAGTTCCTGACTTTGATAGGTGAGGGATTGCTTCCACTGTTCAATTTCCTCTTCTTGGGTTTTAGATTTTTTACTCAAGTTAGAGAAGGTTTGCAGGATCGTCGTTAAGGTCCGCCCTGCCTCATAATGGCGCTGTATTTGTCGGTTGCCGTTCACCTCTACCATCACTAAGGCACCAGCATTATAGGAAGCGTCATCGGGGGCAGTAATCATCTCCTCCCCGTTGATGGCGGTCCAGGTGTATTCACTGCGTTGACAGGCTAGCAATTTAAATTCTGGCCGTCCAACACCGATAAACCCTGATTTCTTTTGGACTTCTGCTAAATACAGCACGCTGGTGGTCCTCGTTAAAATAGCCAAAATACCTGGTGGAACTCCCTGGATGAGTCTCAGGGGGGAAAGGATAAGACTCTGGTCAACGTTGACCTATGCCACGGACGGGTAAGCCATCAGGAAATGACGCAGCAGTAAGCTTCAGGATTTCCCACCCTAAGGCAGTTGATCCACGACCTATTAATCTCTAAAGCAATACCACCTATACTAGAATTATAAACTTTCATCTGGTGCTCAGGGCTCACGACTGATATATATCGTCCATAGTACTGAAACTTTTGGCCCATGCAGGGTTATCTCTCCGAGATCGATATTCGCAGTATTTTACAGCTGATTGAACTGGGCCAGCGTACGGGTGTGCTATACCTGGAAAGCTACGGTTCAAGTTCATCTAAGTCTCCTGGTCGGGGCACCAGTGTCAGCGGAGATGTACCGGAAGTCAGTGCTTCCTGGTTGGTGTTTTTGGCAAATGGGCAACTGGTTTATGCCGGTCCTAACGACAACTCCCTTGATCGCCTGCGAGACTATCTCCACCCCCTAGCCATGGTGGACTGCCTCCCCGACCCGAGTACCACTTCGGCGATCGCGTCCCTTAATTCCCTGGAGTATGGCACCCTCTGGTTAATGATGGAAAAGCATCTGCTCAGTGCCGATCAGGGCCGCACCATCCTCACCCATATGGTGAGGGAAACCCTGTTTGACCTGCTCAGCTTACACCACGGATCCTTTATCTTCCAGCTAACGGCGGCCCTAAGTCCCCAGTTGATCACCCAAAATATCAGTACCCTGGTGACTGGACTAACCCAACAGATCCAGGCCTGGCATCAGTTTCATCCCCTTCTACAGTCCCCTGATCAATGTTTCACCCTGGTGGACTCGAAGGGTTTTACCCAGATGGGGCTTGACCCCACCTATGGAAACCTCAAACCCTGGCTAACGGGGCAAGCCTCTCTGCGGCAGCTGGCTCGCTATCTCAAGCAAGATGTGGTGACCCTAGCTGAGTATCTGCTTCCAGCGATCCAATCCGGCTTTTTGACCGTGGGGCCCACTCCAGTACGACTGCCTAACCCGCCAATCTTCCACCAAACCTGGCCCAGGCGGCAGCTTCGGGTAGTTTGTGTGGATGACAGCGCCACTGTCCGAGCTAGTGTGGAAGGTATCCTAGAACAGCAGGGCTATGCCGCCACCTCCATTGGTAACCCCCTCAGAGCTTTAGGGTTGCTCTTTCAACTTCAGCCCGATCTGATTCTCTGCGACATCGCCATGCCAGAGTTAGACGGTTATGAACTTTGCGCCATGCTGCGCCAGGCCACAGCCTTTCGCCAGATACCGATTGTCATGTTAACCGGTAAGGAGGCCTTTCTGGATCGAGTAAAAGCCCGCATGGTGGGGGCCAGTGACTACCTGACCAAACCCTTTGGGCCGGCAGAGTTGACCGCATTGGTGGAGAAGTACCTGGGGCCCGGAGATCCTGACGGGTCTAGCCCTGACCACTTACTAGCCGAGGCCATCAGGGGCGAGGTCGATTTCGATCTGGGCACTATCCAGGTTTAGACAGCAGCAACTGTTCCTGGATGGGGCCGTGGTAACCTAGGGCTCGAGCTGTTGTAACCCGCCTTAACGCCGTTACCTGCCTCTATCGCCATGGGCTAGTGAAAACCCAGATCTTGATGCTATGAGACCCGTCTTTTTGGTAGCGCTCTGGCTAGGATTCATTGCCTATGCCACCCTTTTGGCTCCCCCGGATCAGCCCGACACCTTTGATCTGATCCGTAGGCTGTCGGTGGGAGACTGGGAGGGAATTAACCTAGCCGTCATCGCCCTATTTAATGCCATGGGCATCTGGCCCATGGTTTACGCCTGCCTGGCCTTAGTTGACGGCCAGGGACAACGCCTTCCAGCCTGGCCCTTTGTGCTGGGGGCCTTTGCCCTTGGGGCCTTTGCCCTGCTACCCTACCTGGCCTTACGGCAGCCCCAGGCTAAATTCCTCGGCCCTAAAACCCCCCTTCTAGGATTTGTGGAGGCTCGCTGGTTAGGGGCTGTGTTGCTGCTGGGGGCGATCGCAGTGCTGGGTCTTGGCCTGCTACAGGGGGACTGGGCCGCCTTTGGGCAGCAGTGGCAAACCAGCCGCTTCATTCATGTCATGGCGCTAGACTTCTGCGCCCTCTGGCTGCTGTTCCCCACCCTGCTGCGGGATGATCTGGCCCGTCGGGGGCTGGCCCAACACCCCTGGATCTACGCTGGGGTGCTGGCCTTACCCCTGGTGGGGGCCTGTTTGTACCTGGTCCTCCGACCCCGGTTGGCAGAAGCCAGTGAGGGGGTAGGAGGCTAGGGGTGATGGAACAGCCCCCTACTCCGATCGCCACCGATCTGGTCTTTCTGGGCGGTGGCCATAGCCATGCCCTGGTGTTACGCCAGTTGGGCATGGTGGAGCTGCCGGGGGTGCGGCTCACCCTGATCAGCGATCGGGTGGAGACCCCCTACTCGGGCATGCTGCCCGCCCATATTGCCGGGCGCTACAGCGTTGATCAATCCCACATCGACCTGCGCCCCCTGACCCGGTTTGCCAATTGTCGGCTCTATCTGGACCGGGTGATCGGCGTAGATATGGAGCGCCGCCAGGTGCTCTGTGCCCACCATCCACCGGTGGCCTTTGATGTGCTTTCCATTGACACCGGCAGCACCCCAGCGACCATCGAGGTGCCGGGGGCGAGGGAGTACAGTATTCCCGCGAAGCCAGTACCAGAATTGTTGGAGGGATGGCATCACCTGCTGGAGGCGGTGCAGGCCCGCCCCGGCCAGTCCTGGACCCTGGCGGTGGTGGGGGGCGGCGTGGGGGGGGTGGAGTTGGTGCTGAATATGCAGGAACGCCTGCAGCAGCTGCTGTCAGACCTGGGGCAACCCCCCGATCTCCTCACCCTCCACCTGTTTCACCGGGGTCAGGCCCTGGCCTCCGATCGCCACCCCCGCATCCGCCAGCGGCTGGGGCGCATCCTGCAGCGGCGCGGTATCCAGGTGCACCTGGGGGAGGCGGTGGTGGGGCTGGAACGGCCCAGTGGGGCTGGCCCCGTCCAGCTCCAGGGGGAGTCGGGACGGGTGGTGCGCTGCAATCGGGTCTTCTGGGTGACCCGCGCCGCCGCTCCCCCCTGGCTACAGGGCAGTGGCCTATCCCTGGACGATCAGGGCTTTATTCAGGTGGGGGATACCCTACAAACCCTCTCCCACCCCAATGTTTTCGCCGCCGGTGACGTGGCCACCATGGTCCACCACCCCCGCCCCAAGGCCGGAGTGTTCGCCGTCCGCCAGGGTAAACCGCTGTACCAAAACCTGCTCCGCTTCCTCCAGCACCGACCCCTGCAACCCTTTCACCCCCAGCGTCAGTTCCTCACCCTGATCGACCTCGGCTATGGCCGCACCCTGGCCGCCCGCGGCCCCTGGAGTTGGGAATCTCGCCTCTGCCGCCGCTGGAAGGACCACATCGATCAGCGGTTTATGACCCGTCTGCGGGAATTCCCCGCCATGGCGACCCCCCGGAGGTATTCCCCCCTGGCCCCCTCACCGGCCCCGCCCCCCTGTAGCGGCTGTGGCGCCAAGGTGGGTAGCGATGCCCTGGCCCAGGCCCTGCAACGGCTGCGGCAGGATTTCCCCGATTTTGGAGAGGGGGGCGATGATCTGCTGGTTGGCCTGGAGTCCCCGGACGATGCCGCCGTCATGAAAGTCCCCCCTGGTCAGGTGATGGTGCACACGGTGGACTTCTTCCCCGCCCTGGTGGAGGACCCCTGCCTGTTTGCCCAGATCTGTCTGAAGCATTGCCTCAGCGATCTCTATGCCATGGGGGCTCAGCCCCAGAGCGTGCTAGCCCTGGTGCAGATTCCCTACGGCACCCCCGCCAAGCAGGCCGACACCCTCTATGCCCTACTGGTGGGCATCCACCAGGGGCTCCTACCCACCGGGGCCGCTTTGGTGGGGGGCCATAGTATCCAGGCGGCCCAGCTGGGGCTGGGGTTGGCCTGCAACGGGGTGGCCGATCCGAATCGGCTGTTACGCAAGGGGGGAATGGGGGTGGGGGATGGGCTGATCCTCACCCAGGCCCTGGGCACCGGCACCCTGTTTGCCGCCGATATGGGGGGGCTAGCCCGGGGCCGGTGGATAGCGGCGGCCCTGGAGCAGATGGTGCAGTCTAATCAAACGGCGGCGGCGGTATTGCAGGCCCACCAGGCCACCGCCTGCACCGATGTTACCGGTTTCGGGCTGATCGGGCACCTGCTGGAAATGGTGCGGGCCTCCCGGGTGTCGGTCCAGTTGGAGTTAGGTTCGCTGCCGGTGCTGGCCGGCGCCCGGGAAACCCTGGCCCAGGGCATAGTCAGCTCCCTCCAGCCCCAGAACCTGGCAGCGGCCCAGGCGATCGCTAACGGGGCCGACTACGAGGCCCATCCCGACTATCCCCTGTTATTTGATCCCCAGACGGCGGGGGGGCTGCTGGCCGCCATCCCGGCGGCCCAGGTGGCGGACTGCTTGCAGGCCCTGCGGGCCCAGGGCTACGGCGCCGCCACCGTGATCGGCCAGGTGACCGGGGAGGCCTCCCCCCAGCCGATTACCATTGATCGTTGGTGACCTGCCCATCCCCGACCCGACCCCCGCCATGCCCACCTGCCTGCCCATCGCTGACTTTCTAGCCGCCCCGGGCCCCCTCCTGGATGTCCGCAGTCCGGGGGAATATCACCAGGGCCACATCGGTGGGGCGATCGCCTTTCCCCTGTTTGGGGATGGGGAACGGGCCCAGGTGGGTATTTGCTATAAACAGCAGGGCCGGGAGGCGGCGGTGGAGCTGGGCTTTGACCTGGCCGGCCCCCGCTGTGGGGATTTTGTCAGGGCGGCTAAGGCCCTGGCGCCAGACCGGCGGGTGCGGGTGCACTGCTGGCGGGGGGGCATGCGCAGCGGTGGCATGGCCTGGATCTTGGAGATGGCGGGGTTTCAGGTGACCCTGCTGGCGGGCGGTTACAAAGCCTACCGCCGCTGGGTGCACCAGGTGTTAGCCACCCCCAAGCCCCTGGTGGTGCTGGGGGGCATGACCGGCACTTCGAAAACCCAAATTCTCCAGGAACTGGCGGCCCTGGGGGAACCCACTCTTGATCTAGAGGCCCTGGCTAACCATCGGGGTAGCAGCTTTGGGGGGTTGGGGCTGCCCCCCCAGCCCTCGACGGAGCAGTACGAAAACCTGATCGCCGAGCAATGGGTGGGGCTAGCAGGCGATCGCCCCATCTGGATAGAGGCGGAAAGCCGGCGGGTGGGCACCTGCCGTATTCCCGATCAGTTATTTTCACAAATGGAGTCCGCCCCCACCCTGGAGCTAGGACGCTCCCTGGAGGAACGGCTGGACCTGCTGGTGGACCTCTACGGCAAGGCTGACCGGCAGGACCTGATCGCCGCCACCCAGCGGATCGGCAAGCGACTGGGGGGGCAACGCACCCAGGCGGCGATCGCTGCCCTTACCGAGGGCGATCTGCGCAGCGCCTGTGCCATCATTCTGGATTATTACGATCGCGCCTACCGGTATGACCTGGCCCGCCGCCAGAAAACTATTCCCCGGGTGGACCTGGTGGGTCTTTCCATCGCGGCGGCGGCCCGTAAGTTGGTGGCGCTGAGGCCGCAGTTGTCGGGCCAAGCTCAGGATACGGCAGGATAGGCATTCACCCAGCCGTAGTCTATTTGCCAGCAGGCAAGATAAAACCTACTTGCCAGCAGGCAAGATAAAATCAGTTGTGCTAAATAGGACCGTGCCCTGGTCCACGGCCAGGATATTCAGGTTAAGGGGGCCCGCCGTGTAGATCTCCCTGGCGGTAACGGCCTGCAGTTCCAGAGGGCGCTCCGCTTGTTTAACTGCATTCAAGAAACTCAGCAAGGTTTCGGTACGGTTATCGGCGACCAGCACCTTATCATCCACCACGCCATTTTGGCGGGCTCTAAATTGGGCTGAGGCAATCAGGACGTTTAGACTTTCCACCAGATCCCGATCCTGGCGAGGCACACTGTCCAAGGCAATGGTGGCCAGAATCTCCGCCGGGGGATAAACCCGTTGATTGGGAGTGACATCCAGGAAGACTTGAATACAGGGTGCTTCCCCCTGTAGCACACAGGGCTCACCGGTAACATAGTTAGCCGCTGACAGGAGCCGCACCACATATTCCTGACCGCTGGCCAGGCGGTTAATCAGGCGCTCCACCTCCCGTTTAGATACAAGGATCACCTGCTGATCGGCAGGACGGCCTGGAGCAATGGCCTGAATCGCCCGACGGTTGGCCTCAACCATAAACTGGTTCACTACGGTCGTGGCCTCCTCCAGACCTTCCACCTTGACCACTCCGTATAGCAGCTCCTGGTTGCGACCGAGGGCAATGTTGCCACGGAATAAGCCCTGGTATTGGGTTTGCAGCTCCGCCACCCGTTCCTCCAGCAGCCCTTGCTGGGCCTCCAGGTCAGCTAGTCGTTTCTCCCGGTCGGCAATTTGGCGATCGCGCTCAGCGATGGTCTGATCCAACTGGCTAATGGCCCGGTCCCGACTGGCGATTTGGGCCGTAATGGTAGCCTGCTGCTGTTGCAGGCGATCGCGCTCTGTACGCAGCACCTGGGTAGCCTGACGGAGCGACTGGGCCTGTTGGGATACCGTGGATAGCTGTTGGCGAGTTTGGGCTAACTGTTGCTGAATCTGCTGGCGCTGATCCACCGCCGCCCGTAGGGACTGGTTAACCTCCGCTAACCGAGCCAGGGCCCGCTGCCGCTCCTGGCCGGCGGATAGGGAATCGGCCTTTGCCTGGTCTTGATCACGCAGGGCCTGGGTTAACTGCCGCTGGGCACTGGCCAGATCGTCTTGAATTTTGCCTAATTCAAACAGCCCCGTGCGGAGCTGGCTACTGATGGCGAATAGAATCCCCAGGGTGGAGGCGGAGATTACACTGCCGGTGACAATACTGACCAGGGTGGCGGTCTGGCGAGGACGCAGCTTGAATAAACTGAGGCGAGCCTTGCCCACCCGCATACCAATCCGGTCTCCTAGGGTGGCAATCCCCCCCCCTAAGAGCAAAACCGCCAGTATCAGCACGTAGCCAGAAACCATGCCGTCGCGATGCCATCCCCATTAGTTGTCTCGCTTTCACTCTACTGTAAGTCGTAAAACTTACAACCCTCTGGAACCGCTTCAGCCCCAGGGGTGCATCCCAGTTTTGTAGCCCTCACCCTAAATCCCTCTCCCAGAGCGGGAGAGGGACTTTCAATTTGGTTCCCCTTCTCCCTTGTTGGGAGAAGGGGTTAGGGGATGAGGGCAAGCTTACAAAAGTGGGATGTTCTTCAGCCCCAGGCCAAGGGCTGACCGGTCACCCTTAAACCCTGGGATCTGGCCATAGTAGACGCACCGCCAGAAGAGCAAAGCCCACCGCGGCCACCCCTTTGACCAACCGTTCCGGCAGGATGTGGGCCGTCCCCTCCCCCAGGATTACCCCTAGAAAACTGGCTAGCAGCAGGGCCACCGCCGTACCCAAAAACACGGCCCGGGGAGACTGGGATTTTCCCCCCAGGGCAATGGCCGCCAGTTGGCTTTTGTCCCCAAGTTCGGAGACAAATACCGCTGCAAAGCTGAGGGCAAGCAGGTTCCAATCCATAGGTAGGGGGGCCAGAGAGAGCGAAACAACAGAAAAACCAAAAACTAGAGCCTAAAGGCTGGCAATGTCCCAGAGCAGGCCCAGGGTAATCACCAGCAGGAGAATGCCCGCCGCCGTATCCAGGGTTTGGGGTGAGACCCGACGGGCCAACCACTGCCCTACCCAAACCCCCAACAGGCTAGTGGTGACCAGGGCCGCCCCTGCCCCTAGAAACACCACCCAGGGGGAGTCGGACTGGGCACTGATTAGTAGGGTGGTGACCTGGGTCTTATCACCCAACTCTGCTAAGAAAATGGTGACAAAGGTAGAGCCAAACACCTGCCAAAAACGGCTGGGGCCCTCAGCAGTAGACTGTTCAGAATCAGGACTAGCCACAATCAAACTCAGCGTAACAGACGCCATCAGCCAGGTACGGGGGCGACCACCCCAGTCCATCGACCCAGTTATACCTCAAAGCCCCACCGCCTGGTTAAACCGGTCTAACTCCGGGCTCTCCTCACCGTAGAGATCAGCAATATGCTCTTGACAGCACTCCGTAGCAAAGCTATCCAGATCCTCGGGTTCAATGCCAAACATCGCCTTAAAGGTGGTGGGGGTTACCCGGCAGAAATCAGGACGCTGATCATAGATGGTGCAGAGCCGCCCCTGAGCATCATAGTGGATGCACCAGCCCTCTGGCCCCACTAAACTCAGGTACAGGGCTAACTGTTCAGAGGTCAGGTAGTCTTCCAAATCCGGACGTTCCGTGGGAGCCAGGTAGCAACAGGCTCCGCAGAACTTGACACATTGCCAGGCGGCCATAGACTCGGCAGGCAAGTCCCTTGCCTTAGAATTTTGTAAAGTCATTTAAACTATACTCCCTGGGAACGGGTAAAATAAACCACGGATAACTTAGTCAGGTCTGTGTTGGGAGGTTCCATGAGCTTTTTAAGTAATATTAACTTTGAGCTAATTGCCCAGTTAACGATGTTGGCCATGATCGTGATTGCTGGCCCCACCATTGTGTTTCTGCTCTTTTTGCGGGGCGGCGACCTATAGGGGTTGCCCACTGCTTAGCCCGGGTTGTTCCCTAGGCAGGGGTTGCCAGTCTAACCCCTAATCCCCTGAGCCCACCCGTCGCTGTCGTAGGATAAATTCTGCGATGGAGAGGTCCACGGGAGTGGTTACCTTCAGGTTGGTTTCTTCTCCAGGCACGATATGGACTGGTAACTGACACTTTTCGAATAGGGCAGCGTCATCGGTGACGCTCCACCCCTGGGAAAGGGCTTGCTTATGGCACTGTTTAAGCAGTTCAACATTAAATCCCTGGGGTGTTTGAGCTGCCCATAGATGTTCTCGTTCTGGGGTAGTGGCGATTTTGCGATCGCTATTCACCACCTTGATCGTATCCTTGACTGGCACGGCAGCGATTAGTCCCTGATAGGTGGTCAGGGCCGCCGCACAGCGGTTAAACAGGTCAGCGGTGGCCAGGCAACGGGCGCCATCATGAATTAACACCTGGGCAGCAGCGCTAGGTAGGGCCTCAAGGCCACGATAAACCGATTCTTGCCGGGTAGTGCCGCCGGTAATAAACTGAACCGGTTTGCTCAAGGCGAGGGTAGTCACTAAATGGCTGAGGTCGGATTGATCCTGGGGTTGGCAGATCAGGCCAATCCACTCTATAGTTTCCGCCGCCTCTGCCGCTAGCAATGTCCAGGTAATAATCGGTTGCCCTAACAGGTTGAGGAGTAGTTTGTTGCGATCGCTACCCATGCGCCGCCCCGAACCCGCCGCTGGAATCAAAAAATGTACTGGTGTCATGGTCGATCTCGCTCCCCGTTGAACGTCTCTTGGGAATAACTAGAAACCATAGGAAAATTTAGCCCTAGCCCCTGGGTAGAGGGGGTAGAACGCCTGGCCAGCCTTTGCTTGCAGCGATCAACCTTAACCCTGAGCGTTTTAGCTAAAGCTAAAATTTACCCTGATGACTAGATATTCCGATTAGATATTGCCAAAATTGCAGTTGAGTTCCACTACAATAGCTTGCGAAGAAGCAAGGACGGTAATTATGCGGGTACTGGCTCTGGTTCCGGGGGGAATTGAACGCCAACTGGAGTTTCTCCCTCTGCTTCATCACATTAAGCAGGGGTTGAAGGCGACGGCCATGGCCGTGGTGGTCGATCCCCAAGCTAAGCCCGCCTACGGGCTGGCGCCGGTGGTGACTGAGGTGATTCCCTACAACTTTCAGGGGGCCAATAGTCCGGCGGATTGGGCTAACTTGCTGGGGATTCTCAGGGACCGGGAATACGACGTAGTGATCACCCTTGCCGAGTCCTGGTCTTTGGGGCTCTTGTTATGGCTCAGCGGTATTCCTACCCGGATTGGCTACCCAGGCGGTGGCAACGATCGTTTTCTCACCACCACCGTGGCCCGGCAGCCCGATCAACCCTATCAGGGGTTGCTAGACGTTCTAAACCTATCTGGTCCCCTCTTATCACCCAATCTCAGTCTCACCCAGGCCGACCTGAGCACGGCTGAAGGGCTTCGGCAAGAGGCCGGCCTCCGCCAGGGCTACGTCGCTGTATATCCTGGTCCCACCGGCAGCGGTGACACCTACCCCACCGACAGTTGGGTCGCTATTCTAAAAGATTTTCAACAACGGCAGCCCGATTTATCCCTGGTGTTGCTGCAAACTCCAGAGGCGATCGATCAGGTCGCGGCTATCCAACAATCCCTGCCTAACTTGACCACGATCGCCCCCGACGGTTTGGGCCAGTTGGCGGCCCTGATCGCCGGGGCCAACCTGTTGGTGGCGGTGAATAGTTATCCGCTATGGCTAGCCCAGGCTCTCCAGGTCTACGCGGTAGGCTTGAACAGCAACACCCACCCCAGCGCCCTGCCCAGTAGCGATCGCCTGATCATGCTAACCGCTAGCCCTAACCGGTTGGCGGAGATCAGCCCCGCTGCCGTACTGGCAAAGATTTGGGATGAATAGACCCAGTTAACCCGGGCCCTAGCGGCTGATCTTCGAGGATTTTTAGAGTTCCCTTATAACCTGGGCCTAGACTAAATCTTGATCGCCAGAGTCCCTGATTAGGTAGAGGCTTTGGTGATAACCTACACGACGGAGGCTTCCATCCCATGGATAAAATTAAGCAGCAGGCTAACATCGTCAGGCAACTGCTATTCGCTGGCGATACCGCCCAAATCTATCAGCAAACCCTGACCCGCACCTGGGATATTTTGCGAGAAACCTCCCAGTTAGTCTGGCTGGTGATTTGTCTAACCTTCGTTGGGGGTGAATGGTTTTATCGCCGTTCCGTCCAACTGGGGCGCGATACCCGTACCTGGTATAACGACCTGAGTCGCCAGACCCCCAGTCCAGGGGAAGGTCAGTCGATGGAGACCACCGGCCAGGCTTTGCTGGATACGGTGCAGTCTGGCGCCAGTTATCTCTTAAGTCAGGCCCGCAAACAACTCGGTCTGCAGGAACCCCCTGCTCCCCCTGCCTCTCCAGCAGCTCCTCCAGCTCCTAAGCCCCTGGTGGATCCCATAGCTCCGTCAACCTCGGCGAATATCCCAACCATCTCCACCGAATCCGATCCTAAGGATTTACCCTAGGCCCCTGCAGCCCAGATAAGCCTAGCTGAAGGCCCTAATGGTGGCGATATCCAGGTAAAAGGATCCCGGCTTGAAGTGGGGATTAAGTTCCCTGTCGTATTCAAACTTGCTCAACATCAATTGGCAGGAGCAAATAGTTGCAGGGTTGAGGGCTGGAGCCTGGGGTTGACGTTTAGCCCGAAGCACGGGAGTGAGTTGACTGAAGGGGATAGGGATGGATAACCATTCTCCGGGGGTAGTATCGAAGGAGTACCCATAGGCGATCGCATCCCAGCCAGGACTATCTCGAAGAAAAAACTTGTAGCGCTGGCCATCCGCCCGTACCCGCAGGACCAGTCCCTGGAAGCCAGACAGGTTTAAGGGAGGGTCAAAGTTGCGGGTGCGAATGGAGGCAAAGCCCCCCGAGTTATCGGTGGAGACCACCCCGGTAAACCGAGCCACCCCCTCCGCCAGGGTCAATTGACTCTGGCTGACTCCCCCCATGACCACATCATCTAGGGCACCCCAGCCGGCGATCTGGTCTTCAGTAGCTTGGCTAAAATCAAACAAATTAGGGCCCTCGGGGGTAGGGAATGGAGTCGGTACAGGAGGATTAGAACCTCTTATCATGCGTTGTAATCCCCTCACCATAGGATTGAAGTAACCGCAGGCCTCAAAAAACGCTAGGGTCTCGAGAAACCGACCAGGCTTCCAGGTGGATTGGCGATCGACCATAATATCGTTGCTGTCCTCCAGCTATGACTTGAACTTCGATGCTTAATCGATCCTAGCGCAGCCAGCGTAGGACATCTGGTTGCCTGACATACAGAGAGAGTTCAGGGAACCAAGCCAGATCAGGTTGAAACCATTGACTTTTGGTTATCAGAACCAGGATTTATACAAGATTCTAATCACTCTCGCATTGATGAAGTGACTAATCAAACAAGGTATTGCAAAAGCATCAGGGGACTGCCTAGAGTTGGGAGTCAGTAGACAGATTATCCAATGGTTTCGCCTCCGAAGTATGGAGATGGGAGATCCCCTGCAGTTTTGGAATGGGAAACACCGGTTGGTCAAGGGTAACCTCGAGCACTCGACCACTGGGAAACCTAGATTCGACCCTGGAACTAAGGTTAGCTTCCCCAGAAAGGAGATTGAGGATAGCTAACACTAGGATGCCGGCAGTGGCCATGGTGATGGTTCCGAGATGATAGCGCAGTCGCTGAAGAACCTGGCTAGCGGTCACCTGCACCGGATCGTCATGGAGGCATAGCTCCTGGCAGCCCTGGCGTAGGCAGAGGAGACGATGGTAAAGACATTTGACACTGGGGTCCGTATTGAGCCAATGCTCTACCACGGCTCGATCTTGAGCTGTCACCTCACCATCGAGGTAGGCGCTTAGCAATTCGAAACAATCTCGTCTCACCACATCGGGCTCAACAGGACAACTCATTGACCGATCGAAGATCTGTTTAGGCTTGGTCATAGCTCCTCGACTGGAAGCGGCGTCACCGGGGACGGAAGAAATAGGCATAGAAGCAAAATGCGCTACAGGTCTCTACAGGAGCAAATCGAAGAGAAAAACCCAAGGTCAGCGACACCACTCTGGCCACATCCTTTAGGCCAGGGAAAATCGACAAGAAAGATTAGAAAACGTTCGCCGGATAGGGTTCTGATTTTCTGCCGTATGATTTCTCCCTATTGTCGTTTTATCAATCCTAGCTGCTAAGGCCTATGATCTGAGGCGACAAGCGAGGAGCCATCATCTATCATAGCGGTGCTGGCGAGGAATTGTAATCCCTACCTCAGGGATTTTACGGATCGCCCCGGTGCTAACCATGGAACCAAGACTATCCCACCAGGTTTAATCGACTAATCAGTGAATTTGAGACGATGCCGAAAGTTGGCAACGGACTCGACAATACCTAGAGCAACAAAATTAGTCAGTAGGGACGATCTACCGTAGCTCAACCATGGCAGAGGAATACCGGTAATCGGGGCCAGGCCGATGGTCATGCCAATGTTGACGGTGGCTTGAAACAAAATCATAGCAAACACACCGATGGCTAGTAGGGAGCCAAAGTTGTCTTTAGCATTCTGGGCAATCACCACCAGGCGGAAGAAAATCAGCAGATAGGCTAGCAGCACCACCATACACCCCACAAATCCCCACTCTTCCCCCACAGCAGAGAAGATAAAGTCGGTATGTTGCTCTGGAATAAAGTCCAGCTGGGTTTGGGTGCCCCCCCTCAGCCCCTGCCCCCACAACCGACCGGCTCCGATCGCAATGCGAGATTGAATCAGATGATATCCCCCTCCGAGGGGATCCTTGTCGGGGTCGAGGAATAAGACTAGGCGGTCCTTCTGATAGTCTTCCAGCAAACCCCAAAACACCTGACCCAGCTTACCGGAGATTAAGCTAATGGCTGTAGCCAAAACGCTGGATAGCCAACGCCAGGGTAAGGTATACCAGGCGATCGCCCCCATACCCGCCGACCAAAGTAACCAGGCTGGCACCGAGAGATTAAAGACAATCGCCGCCACCAGGGGTGACACCAGTAACACCAGCCAACCGGGCTTGCAGTTAGCCCAGTAGAGCATAGCCAGAAGAATGGCCCCAAACACCAGGGAGGTGCCCAGATCCGGCTGGACAAACACCAACCCCCAGGGCAGGGCGGTAATCCCCAGGGCGGCGCCCAACCCCGGCAGGGTAGAAGCATCGCGACGACTGAGCACAACCGCCAGGCAGATAATCACCCCCACCTTGGCAAACTCTGAAGGTTGTAAATAAAACCCACCTACCCCAATCCAGGACTGAGCCCCATTGCCGACGGTGCCAATCAGCATCACCAACACCAGGGAGGCATTGGTCAGACCGTAGATAATCCAATACCATTCCTGCAGTCGTTCATAGCGACTGCGGGCAATCCATAGAGCCAGCCCCAGGCAGACCACCCCCAGACCAAGATGGTTGAGATCGTAGCGGGTACCGGCCATAGTGGTCTGAATACTGCTCAAGACCAGGCTGGAAAAGCCCACTAGCAAACTAGGCAAGAGAAACAGGAGCCAGTCCACCTCCTGCCAGCCCTCCAGGAGGAACTGCCAACGTTTTTGCCACTGTAGGTTAAGCATAGGAGTTACCGATGGGGGTCTATCCCTAGGGGGTGAGGGCGGCGACCGAAACCCGGGCCGCCACCTGTTGGGCGATCGCCCAAAGGGCTTTGGCCGCTGCTGACTCTGGGGCTTGCACCAGGATCGGCAGACCCTGATCGCCCCCCTGACGTACCGGCATCTCCAGGGGAATGCAGCCCAGCAGGGGCAGGTCCAACTCCCGGGCAATTTTCTCCCCACCGCCGGAGCCGAAAATATCGTAGGCCTTATCGGGGGCGTCCGGGGGAATGAACACACTCATGTTTTCCACCACCCCCAGCACCGGCACCTGCAGCTGCTGAAACATGCGGAGACCACGGCGAGCATCGGCGATGGCGACGGTCTGGGGGGTAGACACAATCACCGCCCCAGCCATCGGCACCGCCTGGGCCAGGGTGAGTTGGGCATCACCGGTGCCGGGGGGCATATCCACGATCAGATAATCCAGCTTGCCCCACTCCACCTGGTAAAGAAACTGGCGGATCACCCCGTTGAGCATGGGACCGCGCCAGATCACCGGTTGGTCCGGATCAATCAAGAAGCCCATGGACACCATTTTCACCCCATGGTTAAAGGCGGGCTCCAACACCTCCCCCTGGGGGCCCTGGCGGACCTTAATCTCCGCTCCGGTCAGCCCCATCATGATCGGCGCATTGGGACCATAGATATCGGCATCGATCAGCCCGACGGCGGAGCCCGCCTGGGCCAGGGCCACCGCCAGATTAACCGCCACAGTGCTTTTGCCGACTCCCCCCTTACCGCTGGATACGGCCACAATGTTTTTCACCCCGGCGATGCCGGTGCGATCGGGGAGGGATTTTTGTTGAGGGGTTTCCGCCGTCACCGTCACCGTCACCCCGGTCACCCCCGGCAGGGTGCGCACGGCTCGCTCACAGTCCTCAACAATAAACTCCCGCAGGGGGCAGGCAGGGGTGGTCAACACCAGGGTAAAACTGACGTCTCCCTCCTGGATAGCCACCTGGCGAATCATATTGAGGTCCACCAGGCTCCTTTGTAGTTCAGGATCCTGCACCGGCCGCAGGACCTCCAGGACAGCATCGGGGGTTAAGGATAGGCTCATAGCCATGGATTTACAGCGCAGTAGGTTGAAAAATTTAGGTGGGATAGCCGCCGATGAACGAGATCAATTCTATAGTGACCGACGGGAGCTGAGCAGGAGACACGGAGCTGTCTTAAGTTCCCTCAGCTTTACATAGAGTAACGTATTGTGGGCCAGGACGACCCCTGGCAGTCGCCCCGCTCCCTGTCCAGCAAAACCGGGGTAGGAGCGAAACGTTGAGTTTCGCAACATTTTATCGGTGTCGAGGGGGGTGGATCTGGTCTTGGGTACAGGTTTCACGGTAGGTTGAATAGCAAGCCTGGCAATCTCACTCTGTATCAGACTCATTCCAGCCCCTATGACCATCTCTCCATCTGCGGTTTCCAGTTCGGTCCCCAGCTACGATCACCCCCCCAACCATTCCCGAGAGCGGGCCAGCGCCATGCTGAAGGATCTGCAAGATAATATCTGTCAAGCCCTGGAGCGACTGGATGGCGGCGCCACCTTTCAGGAAGATAGCTGGGAGCGACCGGAGGGCGGCGGTGGGCGATCGCGGGTGATCAAACAGGGTCAGGTGTTTGAGCAGGGCGGCGTAAATTTTTCCGAGGTTTGGGGGGACCACCTGCCTCCCTCCATTCTGGTACAGCGCCCCGAAGCCGCTGGTCACCGCTTCTACGCCACCGGTACCTCCATGGTGCTCCACCCCCAAAATCCCTACATTCCCACCGTGCACCTCAACTACCGCTACTTTGAGGCGGGACCGGTGTGGTGGTTTGGCGGTGGCGTTGACCTCACCCCCTACTACCCGCTGGATGCCGATGTGGTGCATTTCCACCAAACCCTGAAGGCGGTGTGCGATCGCCATAATCCCCACTACTACTCGGTGTTTAAGCCCTGGTGCGACGAGTATTTTTACCTCAAGCACCGTCAGGAAACCCGTGGCGTCGGGGGGCTATTCTTCGACTATCAGGACGGCCAGGGCCAACTCTACCGGGGCCCCGATCCGGACAAAACCGCCGCCCAGGTCAGTCAGGCCCTGGGGGATCTACCCCCCCGCTCCTGGGAGGATCTGTTTAGCTTTGCCCAGGACTGTGGTGCGGCCTTCCTGCCGGCCTACCTACCCATCGCGGAGGCCCATAGGAACGATGCCTACGGCGATCGGGAGCGCCAATTTCAGCTCTACCGCCGGGGGCGCTACGTGGAGTTCAACCTGGTCTACGACCGGGGTACGATCTTTGGCCTGCAAACCAACGGGCGCACGGAATCCATCCTCATGTCCCTACCGCCCCTGGTGCGCTGGGAATACGGCTACACTCCCCCCCTCAACAGCCCTGAGGCCAGGCTCTATGAGGTGTTTCTGAAGCCTCAGGATTGGGTAAACTGGCCCGCCTGATTCGGTTTATGACCCCTGTCATCCCCAATTCATCCCTATTGCGCCTGCTACAGCTGACCAGTCCAGCCCTGCCGGTGGGGGCCTACAGCTATTCCGAGGGGCTGGAAAGCCTGGTAGACCAGGGTCTTACCGATCCCGCTGAGATCCTCCTCTGGCTCCAGCAGGAATTGGCGGGGGGGCTGGTGCGGCTGGATGGGGCGGTGGTCCATCGGGTGCACCGTGCTGCCACTGAGGGGGATTGGGTCGCGATCGCCGCCTGGAACCAGTGGCTATCCGCCCTGCGGGAGAGCGAAGAAAGCCGTCAACAGAGCTGGGCCATGGGGCGGGCCCTGGTCCGCCTGATGGCGGACCTCCAGCCCCCCCTACCGGTCCCCCTGCCCCCCCCTTGGAACTTTGCGGTGATCTTCGCCCTGGCCGCTTACCATTGGCAGATGCCGGCGGAAATGGCGGTGCTGGGCTACCTGCATAGCTGGGCCAGTAACCTGATCACCAACGCGGTCAAACTGGTGCCCCTGGGCCAAACCCAGGGCCAGCAGCTCCTACTGGATATCTACCCCACCCTGGAGGGGGCCACCCAGCACTGTCAGGGCCTAGACATCGATGACTTCACCCTCAGCAGTTGGGGCACCGGCCTGGCCGCCATGCACCATGAGACGATGTACACCCGTCTATTCAGGAGTTGAACCGCGGTGATGATGGACATACAGGTCTGGCCCGGTCAGCCCCATCCCCTGGGGGCCACCTGGGATGGAGCCGGCACTAACTTTGCCCTCTTTTCTGAGAATGCCACAGGGGTGGATCTCTGCCTGTTTGACGAAGGGGGGCAGGAAACCCGCCTGCCCCTCAGGGAAATGGAAAACTACATCTGGCATGGCTACCTGGCGGAGGTGGGCCCGGGTCAACGCTATGGCTTTCGGGTGCATGGCCCCTACATACCGGCGGTGGGTAATCGCTTTAACCCCCACAAACTGCTGATCGATCCCTACGCCCGCGCCCTGGAGGGGGATGTGCAGCTGCATCCCCGGATCTTTGGCTACAACATGGCGGAGATTACCATTGAGGATGCGGATCTCACCTTCTCGGAGATCGATAGTGCCCCCTACATTCCCAAGGCGATTGTCATCGATCCCAGCTTTGACTGGCAGGGCGATCGCCCCCCCCGCACCCCCTGGCACCGCACCATTATCTACGAAACCCATGTTAGGGGGTTGACCAAAACCCACCCCGACCTGCCGGAGGCCCTGCGGGGCACCTACGCTGGCCTGGCCCACCCGGTCATGGTTGACTACCTGACCAACCTGGGGATCACCGCGGTGGAACTGCTGCCGGTGCATCACTTCCATGCCTTTCCCGGACACCTGGCGGGCACCGGCCTGCGCAACTACTGGGGCTACGATTCCCTGGCCTACTTCGCCCCCTACTCCGGCTATAGCGCCAGCGGGCAGGCCGGCCAGCAGGTGCAGGAATTCAAGCAAATGGTGAAGGCCCTACACCAGGCTGGTATTGAGGTGATTTTGGATGTGGTGTACAACCACACCGGGGAGGGCAATCACCTGGGGCCCACCCTGAGTCTGCGGGGTATCGACAACCAGGCCTACTATCGCCTGGTGGAAGACACCCCCCGCTACTACACGGATTTCACCGGCTGTGGCAACTCCCTCAATGTGCGCCATCCCCAGGTGCTAAAGCTGATTATGGATAGCCTCCGCTACTGGGTGCTGGAGATGCACGTAGACGGCTTTCGCTTTGACCTGGCCTCGGCCCTGGCCCGGGAACTCTACGAAGTGGATAGCCTGGCCGCCTTCTTCGACATCATTCACCAGGATCCGGTGCTGTCCACCATTAAGCTGATTGCCGAACCCTGGGATTTAGGGGAGGGGGGGTACCAGGTGGGCAACTTCCCCCTGCTCTGGTCGGAATGGAATGGCAAGTATCGCGATGCCATGCGGGATTTCTGGCGGGATCACGACTGCCGCCTGGGGGAATTTGCCTTTCGTATCACCGGCAGCTCTGACCTTTACCAGGCCAGCGGTAAGCGACCCCACGCCAGTATTAACTTCATCACCTGCCACGATGGGTTTACCCTGAAGGACCTGGTGAGCTACAACCAAAAACACAATCTGGCCAACCAGGAGCATAACCGGGATGGCGAAAGCTACAACCGCTCTTGGAACTGCGGCATCGAGGGGGATACCAACGATCCCGCCATTCTCGCCCTACGGCAGCGGCAGCAACGCAACCTCCTGGCTACCCTACTGCTCTCCCAGGGCGTTCCCATGGTGCTGGGGGGAGACGAGCTGGGCCGCAGTCAGGGGGGCAACAACAACAGCTACTGTCAGGATAGCCCCCTGGCCTGGTACGACTGGCATCTGACCGAGGAAAATCGCCAGCTTTTAGACTTTACCCGCCAGCTGATTAAACTACGTCTGCACCACCCCAACCTCTCCCGCCGCCACTGGTTTTTGGGTCGGGAAATCCATGGCTCTGGCATCCACGACATTGGCTGGTATAACCCCAGCGGTAAGGAAATTACCCCTAGCCAATGGCATGATGGCACCGCTAAGGCAATTGCTATTTTTCTCAATGGGGAGGAGGTGACCAACCCCCAGATCCAGAATCAGCGGGTGCTGGATGACAGTTTTTTATTGATATTTAACGCCCAACCCATCGATCAAGTCTTTCACATCCCCTCCACCATCCGGGAACGACCCTGGACCCTGCTGTTAGATACGGCGAACCCGCTGGGTTTGGGGTCCGAAATCCCCCGCCACCCAGCGGAGCAGGGGGTGAGCCTGACCCGTTTTTCCCTGGTGGTGTTGCGATCGCCGGTCCGCCTGGGGGAGCGGCACTAGCCATGGGTCGGGAGGAGGCCGAATCAGAAAGGCTGTACCACCGGATCTATGCCGTGGTACGCCAGATTCCCCAGGGTCAGGTGGCCACCTACGGCCAGGTGGCGGAGTTGGCGGGGCTGATCGGTCAACCACGGCTGGTGGGCTATGCCCTCTATCGCCTCTCGCCAGACCAGGATGATGTCCCTTGGCAGCGGGTGGTGAATGCCAAGGGGGAAATTTCCCACTCCCTGCGCCGCCACGGTAGCGACTATCGCCAGCGGAGTCTGTTAGAGGCGGAGGGGATTGAGTTTGACCAGCGCGATCGCATCGACCTAAAGCGCTACCGCTGGCAAGCCAGGGGGCCCCTGGTCAATCACCGGCCAGGGAGCGAAGACCAGCCAGAACCTTCGCCACAACTCTGATAAATAATCCAGTAAATAATCCAGGCTAAGGATTACAGTAGGGGCAGTGGGCCGGATCGGCGCTGATGGGGTGATCGGCGGGAGGTTGGTGGTGTTGGTGTTGGCAGTGCTGACACTGGTAAACCTGGGTCTGGGTAAGCAGGGTGGGGCTGCCGCAGAGGCTACAGGGTAGGCCGGGTAACTCCTGGACCAGAGCAAAACCCGGGTACTGGCACTGGGGACAGTGGCGCCGTAGGGTAGCGATCAATTGTTGCGTTGCCAGGGCAATCACCCCCATGCGGGTGGGGTTGTAGAGGGCTCGCATGTCGGTTTCCAGCCACACCTCCCCCTGGGGAGCCTGGCGGAGGGCGGTGGTCACGGCCTCCACCAGCTGGGCTTCGCTAACGATCCCCTTCAGCCAAGGGCCCGCCCCCGACCCCTGGGGTTTGACCACCAGCCCATGGCTGGGGAAGCCCACCGCCTGGGCAAAGGCCAGGGCCGCCTCCAGATCCCGGATGGTTTGGTGACGGTAGTTGGTGTCGGTGGACAGGTATTCCCCCACGATTTCCAACTGATGGCGACGATCTAACAACAGCACTAACTCCCGATCGCAGGCCAGAAAGGGAATCTGGGGATGGGGGCCAAAGCTGCCCTCGCTGGCGATAGCCAGGGTTTCACCGGTGTGATCCAGGGCGGCGGCGGCCTTGAGGCGAGCGGTGGCGCGGGGGGCATGGGGCCGCTGGATATCACCGGTGAAGGTGCCGAAGCGATCGGTATCAAAGTTCTGGGGTACCTGGGGGCGCGCCCCCAGGTGGGCTTCCACCAGGGGGGCGATGGCCTCCTCCTTGCGGTGCATGGTGGCGATTACCACCACCCGCCCGACAAAGAAAGGATGGGGTTGACCCGGATCAGTCATCCTCATGGGCAAAGCGGTTATAGAGAAAGTCGAGGGCATGGTTCCGCAGATCATAGTACTGCGGATCCTCCATGATCTGGTCGCGACTGCGGGGCCGATCAAAGGGAATGGTCATAACCTCCCCAATGGTAGCCGCTGGACCGTTGGTCATCATCACCAGGCGATCGGCCAGGAATAGGGCCTCATCAATATCGTGGGTAATCATCAGCACGGTACAGCGGTGATCGTTCCAGATCTTCAGCAACTCCTCCTGGAGTTCCTCCTTAGTAATGGCATCCAGGGCGCCGAAGGGCTCATCCAGGATCAATACCTCGGGGCGAATCGCCAGGGCCCGAGCGATGGAGACCCGCTGGCGCATACCACCGGAGATCTGGTCAGGGCGCTTATCCGCCGCCTCGGTGAGCCCCACCAGGGCCAGGTGCTCCCGCACAATGGCTCGCTTTTGGGCCTCCGGTTGCTTGGGCCACACCGCATTCACCGCCAGGTAAACATTTTCAAACACCGTGCGCCAGGGCAGCAGGGCGTAGCTTTGAAACACCACCATGCGATCGGGGCCTGGCTCGCGAATCGGCTCTCCCTTGAGGGTTACCGATCCATCGGTGGGTTGCTGGAAGCCCGACACCAGGCTCAATAGGGTGGACTTACCACAGCCGGAGTGGCCAATCAAGCAGACAAATTCCCCCTCTTGAATGGTGAGGTTGACGTTTTCCAACACGGGGTAGGGGCCCCTGGGGGTGGGAAAGGCCTTGGAGACCTGATCAAAGCTTAAAAATCCGGCTGTGCCGTAGGTTGAAGTCGGGGGGGACTGGAGTAAGGTGGTAGGTTGCATAGGGAATAGTTTTGTAGGGAATGGGGGACAGGGAATGGGGGACAGGGTTGGGATCTGTCCCCTGGGGAGTTAGGCCGCGATCGCCCGGGGTTGGTCAAGAATCACCTCGGCAATGGTGACATCCCGTTTGATGGTGAGACTATTCAGGTAGCCCATCGGGTCTTCGGCGTCAAACCGGGTGCCATCAAACAGTTGAATGGTCCCGCGGGTAAACTTTTCATCCAGCAGCCCCAGTTCTCGGGCAGCGGTGCTGTACACACTCACCCGCACCATCCGCTCCAGGATTTCCAACCAGTTGCGGGCAAAGGGCACATCCCCCCAGCGGGCCATCTGGGTCATGTGCCAGAGGTGTTCGGTACGGCTGGGGCGGTTAGCACCATCGCCGAAGAACAGATGGTGGGCATATTCCCGCAGGGCCGGGTTACGCTCACAGACCGTAGCCCGGGGGTTACCCAGTTGGATGTACTCCACCGGGGTGGCCAGGTAGGCCCGCCGGGAGAGAATCTCCCGAATTTCCGGTTCATTTTCGGGCTCAGAACAGAACCGGCAGGCCTCCAGCAGGGCCTTGGTGAGGGCAATGTGGGTATTGGGGTAGGCATTGGCCCAGTCCTCCCGCACCCCCAGCACCTTACCGGGATGGCCGTCGTAGATCTCCCGATCGGTGGCGATGGTGAAGCCAACGTTGTCCATGGCGGCGCGCTGGTTCCAGGGTTCCCCCACGCAGAAGCCATCGATACTACCGGCCCGCAGGTCCACCACCATCTGGGCCGGGGGAATGGTTTGCAGGGTGAGATCCCGATCGGGGTCGATGCCGCCGGCGGCCAACCAGTAGCGCAACAGCAGGTTATGCATAGAGGAGGGGTGCACCATGGCCATGCGATGCTGGCGATCGGGGGTCTGCTGTAGCATGGCCTTGAAATCCGCCAGACTGTGGACGCCCTGGTCGTAGAAGCGGCGGGCCAAGCTGATGGCATTGCCGTTGCGGGTCATGGTCAGGGCGGTGACCACCGGCAGGGGTCGGTCTTGGTGGCCCCCCAGGGTAAACCACAGGGGCATGCCGGAGGGCATTTGGGCGGCATCCAGGTAGCCCCCGGCGATGCCGTCCACCACCCCGCGCCAGCTGGTTTCCCGCACCAGGTTCACCTCATCCAGGCCGTGCTTAGTGAAAAAGCCCTTTTCCTTAGCGATGGCGACGGGGGCACAGGCGGTCAGGGGCACAAAGCCAAAGTCTAGGTTCACCTTTTCCAGGCCGTGGCGGGCGATCGCAGTGGTTTTGCGGGCCCGTAGCTTCTTAATCCGCTTTTGCTGGTTGAGGAAGTAAATGATTTCACTACGCAGACTGTAGTAGCTGGGGTGCTCCACCACCTCCATGCGCTGGCGAGGCCGGGGAATATCCACCTCCAGGATGGCGCCAATTTCCGCCCCTGGGCCGTTGGTGAGCATAACGATGCGATCGGAGAGCAGCACCGCCTCATCCACGTCGTGGGTGACCATGACCGCCGTCACCTTGTTTTCATCACAGATGCGCATCAGTTGGGTTTGCAGATTCCCCCGGGTGAGGGCGTCGAGGGCGCCAAAGGGTTCATCCAACAACAGTAGCTTGGGCCGGATGGCCAGGGCTCGGGCGATCGCCACCCGCTGCTTCATCCCCCCCGATAGCTGATCGGGCATTTTGTCCGCCGCCGCCTGGAGGCCCACCAGATTAATGTGCTCCTCAACGATGGAGCGGCGTTCCCCCTTGGGCAGGTCGCCGTAGACGGTGTTGACCGCCAGGCCAATGTTATCTCGCACTGATCGCCAGGGCAGCAGGGAATAGTTTTGGAACACCACCATGCGATCGGGGCCGGGTTCCTTAATTTGCTTACCCTCCAGGGTGATCACCCCAGAACTGGGCAGGGATAACCCGGCAATCATATTCAGCAGAGTGGACTTACCACAGCCAGAGTGGCCAATGAAGGAGATGAATTCCCCCTGCTTAATCGTCAAATCAATACCCTTCAGGGCAATATACTCACTGCCATCGGCCAGGGAAAATACCTTATCGACCTGGTCCGCTGCGACTAAAAGACCCATGATTCGCTCCTTAAAACACGTTAAAACATTAGGAATAGGAACTGGACATTACCGGGGGGAATTACTTGCGGGCCGGCGCAATTTTGCTCTGCAGGAAGGCAATCAACCGATCCAAGAGCAGGCCGACGCCACCGATGTAGAGCACCGCCAGAATGATTTCGCTGATGTAGTTTTGTTGGTAGGCATCCCAGATAAAGAAACCAATTCCCACAATCCCCGACATAACGATTTCAGCGGCAATAATCGCTAGCCAGGCCAGACCAACGGCAATGCGCAGACCGGTGAAAATGTAGGGCAAGGCCGAGGGGAACAACACATTCAGGTAGTAGTCCTTGCGAGACAGCTTCAGCACCTTGGCCACATTGTTGTAATCCTCGGGAATCTGCCGCACTCCCTCAGTGGTGTTGATTAGGATTGGCCACACCGCCGTAATGAAAATCACAAAGATGGCGGCGGGTTGGTTTTGCTGCAGGGCCACCAGGGCAATGGGCACCCAGGCCAGGGGGGCAACCATACGCAAAAACTGAAAGATTGGGTAGGTGGCCTTGTTGAGCCAGTCATTGGTTCCCACCAGCACCCCAACGGTAATACCCACGATGGCGGCGGCGGTATAGCCCTTGGCCACCCGGCCCAGACTGGCCAGGGTTTGCCAAAATAGGCCCTTATCGAGACCGCCCTTATCGTAGAAGGGATAGAGCAGCAGCTCTCGGGTGCGTTGCTCGGTCCAGAGACTGAGGGGACCGGGCAGGCGGGTGAGCCCTGACCAGGAGAAGAACTGCCAGATGATCAAAAAAGCCGCAATACCCAGCAGGGGGGGTAACCAGTTGGACCCCTGCTTTTGCCAGAACTCCTGGAGACCAGTGGCCAGCGATCGCGGGCGGGCCTGGAGACGATTACGGGTGTTAGCAACCATGAATAGTTAACCTCGGATGAATGGAATGTCGCTTTGGCCAGAACCCTTAGGACGGACTGGGCTGGAGTGTGATGGCTCGTAACAGAGCGGTAAGTCTCGGGTTAGGAGCCATCAAACCCCAGGGTTAGCTAGGCGTTCTGGCGCGCCTGGGGCGGACTAACAGAGAACAAAGAGGAAAGGGCGGGGGTGGTGAGTCAGGAGCGAGGGCAGGAGCGAGTTAATCATGGCCCTCGAGTCACCCCCACCCAAGACTAGGCGCGAAGGCTAGACCCGTTTGATCTTCAAGCTGCTCAGGTAGGCCTCTGGATTTTCTGGATCAAACTTAACCCCATCGAAGAAGGTTTCCACCCCTCGGGAGGTACCGTTGGGAATATCGCTAAACCCAGCTTCCTTCGCCGCTTCGCGCCAGAGATCCTCACGGTTTACCGAATCCACCAGGCGTTTTACCGTATCGAAATCCTTCAATTGACCCTTATGGAAGCCCCAGCGCAAACTTTCGGTCAAGAACCAGAGATCATGGCTCTTGTAGGGGTAAGAAACGCTACCCTTTGGATCTGTCCAATAAAGAGGACCCGCATTGATATCGTTGAAGGCTGGCTTGCCATCCCCCATGGTGTAACGGCCCTCAAAGGGGGCGGTGAGGATTTCAGGGGCAATGTTGAAGTAGTTCCGACCAGATACAATTTGAATCAGTTCAGGCCTGTTTTCAGGTTTATCACACCACTGTTGCGCTTCCATGATGGCCTTCAAGACGGCCTTGGTAGCCTTGGGGTTTGCATCCACCCAGTCTGCTCGAATCGCCAGGTACTCCTCCGGGTGGAAGGGCCAGATTTGGGTAGTGAGGGCGGCCATAAAGCCAATCTTGTCCGTCACAATTCGGTAGGGCCAGGGGTCGCCAGTGCTAAAGGCATCCATGGTACCATTGCGCATCCCTTGAACGGTTTCGGCCGGCGGCACGGCTAGCAGGTCGATGTCTTTGTCGGGATCAACACCGCCAGCTGAAAACCAGTACCGAATCCAGAAGTCTTGGTTGACGTTAGGGAAGGTGTGGGCGGCTTTAAACTTGCGACCTTGGTTGGCAGAAAATCCTTTAATATAGGCTGCTGGTGCACCGGTAAGGTCTAATCCTAACCCTTTGCCTTCATGCATACCGGCAACGGCGATGCCATTGCCCTGGGTAACTAACTGGGCCAGCACGTACATGGGTACCTTCTTACCATTGGTAATAATACCCTCGCTGATCAGGTGGGGCATGGGCATTTGCCACTGGCCGCCGTCGATGCCGCCACCGGCAGAGCCAATGGTGACGTTATCCCGGGCCGAAGCCCAGTTGGCTTGCTTAGATACTTCTACCCCGGTCATGCCGTACTTAGCAAAAAATCCCTTTTCTTGGGCAATGATCAGGGGAGCTGACTCCACAATGGGAATGTAGCCCAGCTTAACGGTGGTCACCTCCGGGGCATCGCCAGCGGCCGCGGGGCCCGGCGCTGGGGTACCAGTGCTAGCGCTGGGAGGATTGCTGGAGGGGGGGTTACCTACACAACCCTTTAATAACACCGATCCGGTGGCGGCCACTCCGGCGGTAACCAGGAACTTGCGGCGACCAACTCTGGAAATATCAGACATGACAGATAAACTCCTAAAACGTTCCAATCGATTAGGGTCGCTAAGGACCAGGCCCCCAGGGATGGGGGCTAACTAGAGGGCCGGCAGGGAAATGGGCTGCAGGGCAGCCCGACCCCTGACCGACAGGAGGTTCTTGAGGGCTCCGGGGTATTAACCCAGAAGCCCTTCAAACTGTTTAAGGGCTCTCCACGAGAACTGAGCCGTTGTGATGGTTAATCCCAGAGGGGAACCAAACCCGATGATCGCTCAGGCTCTCGCAAATCAAAGATCGACTGGCGGATAAATCATTTATCTGAATCAATCTTTGACTAAATTCCGATAGTTTAAATTCTATGGATATGCCGTTAATTGTAAACCCCCTGGAGCTCCAGAATTTACAATTCACTCCATAAGCGCAGGTTATGGCTGTAGCCTTGGCTGGCCGACTGAATCGATCAAAGCCACAGCCAGAGAGGGATGCTGCTTCGCCTGCCGCGACCCGGGTCCAAAGCGATAGAATTAGTGAAACCCCCTAACGGCCCTGCCTTGATTCCCCTGTTCCCATTTCTCCTCTGTCCCTTGATGCTGGGCACCCTGCCCCTGCAGCAGTGGCTAATTCAGGCCCTCCAGGGGTTGCAAGGCCAGGGCTGGAGGGCGGCAATGGGCTTTATCGGCCTCTACGTGCTGGCCACGGTGATCGGTATACCAGGGTCGGTGTTAACGTTGGGGGCGGGGGCACTCTTCGGTCTCCTCTGGGGGACGGTTTATGTTTTTATCGGCGCTACCCTGGGGGCGATCGCGGCCTTTTTGCTAGCCCGTTATCTGTGGCGAGATTGGATCTACCAAAAAATCGCCCAGCACCCCAGCTTTACCGCCTTCGATCAAACCCTGACCACCGCTGGCTTCAAACTGGTGGTTTTGACCCGACTATCCCCCCTGTTTCCCTTCAACCTGCTGAACTATGCCTTTGGGCTGACTGGAGTCAGTCTTAAGGACTATAGCCTCGGCTCCATTGGCATGTTGCCCGGCACCCTCCTCTACGTTTACCTGGGCTCCCTGACAGCGGATCTGGCCCGTCTGGGGACCGTTCAACAGCCCCCAGCCCTGCAGTGGGGGCTGCGGTTAGTAGGGCTAGGGGTAACAGTCGGGGTTACTGTGTACGTCACCAGGTTAGCCCGGCAAGCCCTGGAGGAGTTAGGGGTGAGGGAAAATTTATCGGTCAAGTAAAGACCGAATAGGGGGGCTGGGCCGCCTCCGCCCTATTTACGGGGCGGAGGCGGGAATCCCGATAGTTAGCCTCAAGCGCTAAAGTACTTAGCGGCAGGGTGGTAGGCAATGATGGCGGTGGTGGATTGTTCCGGATAGAGCTGATCGCTTTCGTCAATGGTCATGGCGATGCGATCGCTGCCCAGCAGATCTAACTGGATCGGTTGGTCCGCCATGTTGGGGCAGGCGGGATAGCCAAAGCTATAGCGGGAGCCCTGGTAGCGCTGCTGCAACACCTCCCGCAGGGTGGCGGGCTCTAACTCGCCAAAACCCAGTTCCCGCCGGATGCGGGCGTGGCACCACTCCGCCAGGGCCTCCGCGGTTTGCACCGACAGACCATAGTAGTAGAGGTAATCGGTGTATTGGTCCGCCTGGAAGAGTTTTTGGGCATACTCCGTGGCAATTTCCCCCACGGTCACCGCCTGCATGGGAAACACATCAAATTGACCGGGCTGGGCCAGCTCCCGCGGCAAGAAGAAATCCGCAATGCACAATCGACGCAGAGACTTCTGCCGGGGGAAGGTGAAGGTGGTGACCGGCTCGGGGGGGTGGGTCGGTGTGACCGCCCCGGCCATGATGGCAGGGTCGTAGAGGTGCAGGGAGTTACCCTCCGCCAGGCAGGGGAAGTAGCCGTAGACGATCTGGGGATGGAGGATATTTTCCGCCATCACCCGGCCCCGCCAGTACTCCAGAATCGGATGTACCGTCGCCTGGAGAAAGGCGTCATACTCCGGCCGCGACTGCTCCTGGGCCTTGCGAAACTGCCACTGCCCTACAAACAGGGCCTGCAAATCCAGGTACCAGAACACCTCCGCCAGATCGATATCCGCTGGGGTCAGCACCCGGGTGCCCCAGAAGGGCGGCGTTGGCCGGGCAATGGCCGGATCAACCGCCTCAGATCGGGTGGTGTCCGGCACCACGGGAACCTCCAGGGTATCCTTGGGCTGGGCAAATTCCCCAACCTCCGGCTGCTCTGGGCCCTCCTCTGACTCCTGACCCCTGGCCTCTGACTCCTGACCCCTGGCCTCGGACTCCTGACCCAAAAACCCCTGCCGGTCATCCCACATTCCCGCCGCCTTGGCCGGCATCAGCTGATCCATGAAATGTAGGTCAGAGAAGGCGTCCTTGCCGTAGACCACCTGGCCCTTGTAGGTGCGCTGGCAATCGTCGTTGACGAACTTGGGGGTGAGGGCCGCCCCCCCCAGGATCACGGGCACCGTGATCCCCTCTTCGTTGAAGGTCTCCAGGTTGTCCTTCATGAAGGCGGTGGATTTCACCAGCAGCCCACTCATGGCAATGCAATCGGCATTGTGCTCCCGGTAGGCCTGAATGATGGTTTCCACCGGCTGTTTAATGCCCAGGTTAATCACCCGGTAGCCATTGTTGGAGAGGATGATATCCACTAGGTTCTTGCCAATGTCGTGGACATCCCCCTTCACGGTGGCAATGATAAAGGTGCCCTTACCACTGCCATTGCTGTCGCTTTTTTCCATGAAGGGCTCCAGGTAGGCCACCGCCGCCTTCATGGTTTGGGCTGATTGCAGCACAAAGGGCAGCTGCATCTGGCCGGAGCCAAACAGCTCCCCTACCACCTTCATGCCGTCTAGCAAAAAGGTGTTAATGATGTCCAGGGGGGGGTAGCTGTCCAGGGCGGTGGCCAGAGCCTCCTCTAGACCGATACGCTCGCCATCGATGATGTGTTGCTTGAGGCGGTCTTCGATGGGGAGGTCCTTGGCGATCGCAGCTTTTTGCTTAAGACTCTTGCCCTCAAACAGGGTGGTCAGTTTGGTGAGGGGGTCGTAGGTGACGATATCGCCGTCGTACTGGCGGCGATCGTAGATCAGGTCCCGACAGACCTGCTGGTGCTCTGGGTCAATCTTGGCCAGAGGTAAGATCTTGGCGGCGCTGACGATCGCCCCATCCAACCCCACCTGCATGGCCTCGTGGAGAAACACCGAGTTAAGGGTGAGCCGGGCGACAGGGTTGAGGCCAAAGGAAATGTTGGACACCCCCAGCATAATGTGGCACCCGGGGAGGTTTTCCCGAATCATCCGGATCGACTCAATGGTTTCTTTACCATTGACCCGGTCCTCCTCAATGCCGGTGGAGATCGGCAGGGCCAGGGTATCGAAGAATAGCTCCCGGGCCGGGATACCGTACTCCAGGGCATCCCGGTAGGCCCGCTGGGCAATCTGGAACTTTTTCTCAGCGCTGCGGGCCATGCCCTCTTCGTCAATGGTGCCCACCACCACGCCGGCCCCGTACTTTTTGGCCAGCTCCAGCACCTTAAAGAAGCGTTCGTCGCCGTCTTCGTAGTTGGTGGAGTTAAGGAGACACTTGCCCCCCGCCACCTTCAGACCCGCCTCCATCTTCTGCCACTCGGTGGAGTCCAACATCAGGGGCAGGGTAACGTTGGTGACCAGGCGCGACACCAACTCGTGCATATCCCGCTCGCCATCGCGCCCGACGTAGTCCACGTTGACATCCAGCACATGGGCCCCCTCCTTCACCTGGGATCGGGCCAGGGCCACCAGCCCATCCCAGTCCTCAGCGTTGAGCATCTCCCGACACATTTTAGAGCCACTGGCATTGAGCCGCTCCCCTACAATTAAAAAGGAGTTGTCCTGGTCGTAGGGCTGGGGGCTATAGATGGAAGCGGCGGCGGGAATATAGTCGAGGGCGGGGCGGGGATCGGCGCCGCTGCCCGCGGCGGAAGACCGCACGGGCCGCGGCTTAGGGTGGAGATCCTTAGCTAACTCCGCCAGCTGGGCAATATGCTCGGGGCGGGTACCGCAACAGCCGCCAATCACCTGGACCCCCAGGTCCTCCACAAAGTGCATCAGGGCCATGCGCAATTCCATCGGGGTGAGGCGATACACCGCCTGCCCCCCCACATTCTCCGGCAGGCCGGCGTTGGGGATACAGGAAATCACAAAGGGGGATTGCTCCGCCAGGTGCTTGATGTGGTCCTTCATCAGGTCGGGGCCGGTGGCGCAGTTGAGCCCCAAAATATCAATTGGGTAGGGCTCCAGGATGGCCAGGGCCGCCGCCATTTCCGTACCCACCAGCATGGTGCCCTGCTGCTCCATGGTGACGGAGACCATCAGGGGTAGCCGCTTACCTGACTGGCTAAAGGCCTCCTCGATCGCGTTCAGGGCCGCCTTGATCTGTAGCACGTCCTGACAGGTCTCCACCAGCAGCAGATCGGCGCCACCGTCGATCAGACCCAGGGTCTGTTCCACATAGGCCTCCTTCAGGCTGTCAAAGTCGATGTGACCCAGGGTGGGTAACTTGGTACCGGGCCCCATGGAACCGGCCACAAAGCGGGGTTTTTCCGGGGTGGAATACTGGTCCGCCAGGCGACGGGCCAGGCTAGCGGCGGTTTTGTTGAGCTCGTAGGCCCGCTCCCCCAGGTCGTACTCCGCCAGAACAATGCTGGTACCGCCAAAGGTGTCGGTTTCAATCACATCGGCGCCGGCCTCTAGAAAGGCCCGATGGACATTTTCCACCGCCTGGGGGTTGGTCACCACCAGGTATTCGTTACAACCTTCGTACTCAGGCCCGCCAAAGTCAGCGGCGGTGAGGTTTTGCACCTGCAGGTTGGTGCCCATGGCACCGTCGAAAACAATCACCGGGTGATCGGGGCTATGGAGGCGATCAAGGAAGGAGATGGCCATAACAAAAATAAGAATTTATCTAATAAATGAGTCAATACACAGAGATCATCTGGGACTTTAGACTTACCAGTAGCAATTTGCTGCTATTCATTATCGACCATTTCCTAAGCTGACGCCAGGTGAGGTCACTACTCCGGATAAGGATTCTGTGAGAATTTCCTATTCCCTACATTAGATTTATTTTCTCCCGCCCAAAGGATTCTTACTATATGCTTTGACTATATCCCGCTGAATTACGCGCACCTCGCCATGGGCCGTCTTACCACCCACGTTCTAGATACCGCCCTAGGGCAGCCGGCCACTGGCCTACGGTTGACGGTTTGGGCGGTGAATGATGCGGCAGATATTAAAACCGCCTTGAAGACGGTGGAAACTAATCTGGAGGGACGCACCCATGAGCCCCTGCTGGAGGGACGGGAATTTAAAAAAGGTACCTACGAAATCACCTTTGATGTGGCCGCCTACTTTGCCCAAACCGGGGCGACCCTCTCCGATCCCCCCTTTCTTGATCAAATTCCCATTCGCTTTACCGTGGCGGATCCCAACAACAATTACCATGTGCCCCTCCTGGTTTCCCCCTGGGCCTACAGCATCTATCGTGGTAGTTAACGTCTTTAGGTCGTCTATCAGGGAATGAGTACGGTTCTCCATCCCGATCCCCGTCCCGGTCACCTCTACGTGGTAGGTACCCCCCTGGGTAATCTAGAGGATATGAGCTTTCGGGCGGTGCGTATCCTCCAGTCTGTAGACCTGATTGCGGCGGAGGACACCCGTCACACCGGTAAGTTATTGCAGCATTTCCAGATTTCCACCCCCCAGATCAGCTACCACCAACACAACCGCCAGGGGCGTACCCAGGAACTACTGCACCATCTACAGGTTCAAAACCAGGCGGTGGCCCTGGTCAGCGATGCCGGTATGCCTGGGATCTCAGACCCTGGTCAGGAGTTAATTGCGGCCTGTATCGAAGCGGGGGTGCCGGTGGTGCCAATCCCTGGACCTACGGCGGTGATTACGGCTCTTTGTGGCTCCGGGCTGGCCAGTGATCGCTTCCTATTTGAGGGGTTTTTACCCCCCAAGGGGCGGGCTCGCCGCGATCGCCTCACCGCTTTACGGCGGGAAGAACGCACCATGGTGTTCTACGAAGCCCCCCATCGCCTGGTCCAGACCCTGACGGACCTGGCCGCCACCCTGGGGGAAGACCGCCCCATCGCCCTTGGGCGGGAACTGACCAAGCGCTTTGAGGAATTCTGGCGCAGTTCCCTGGGGGAGGCCCTGGCCCATTACCAGCAGCAAGCCCCCAAGGGGGAGTTTACCCTGGTGGTAGCCGGGGCGGTCGAGGGCGTTGCCGTGGTCTCTGAGCAAGCCCTACAGGAGGAACTGGTGCGCCTGCTACAGCAGGGGCTCTCCCGCAGTGAAGCCAGTCGCCAACTGGCCCACAGCACCGGTCAGCCCCGGCAGTTGATCTATCGCCTGGCCCTGGGCATCACCCCCTAGGGCCCTACCCACCGATCCAATGCCTGAACCAATTGCTGACCTGGGCAAGACCCTCCCTCGAGGTTGGTTGGCCCGATGGCAAGGCCGTCTTGCCCTCTATCTGGCGGATACTTTCCGCCACAAATAGCTCCTGTAGAAAAATGGGGCGATACTGTTGACGTTCCTGGGCCGCCTTCAGCCACCGGCGGTAGCGGTGGAGTGCGGCCTTGGGCAGCAACCCACTGGGATGGCGTTGTTGTCGTTCCCATTGCAACGCCTGCACCAGTAGGCGGGTATGGGTGCGGTGGTAGGCGGCATCAGCCTTCAGGGTAGCCAGCAACTGCTGCCCCTCGGGGCTGGCAGCCAGGGGATGGCTGGCCTGCCGCAGATCTAACCAGGGTATGGTGCGCAGCGGGTCGGGGAGGTGTTCTACGGCAATACTATGGAGAAGCACAGGGACAATCCGCTTATTCATACTCAAGGCAAAGAGCAAACCCTGGAGACAGAGGGCGTTGTGAATGGCATGGGCGGACAGTAAAAAGACGTAATTATCACAGGCTTCAGTGGCGCGGGAAACGGCAGTTTCCCAGTCGGTTTCAGGGAGCCCATGGCCATGCCGGTCCCAGAGGCTGAGACCAGCCTCCAGGATTAATTGCCGAATCGCCTCAATGGCATGGGTAGGGTTTGTTCCTAGGGGTAAGGTCAGGTCTTGATCGGCGTAGGCTAAAAATACCTGGGTCAGAGGCTGGTCCGGGGAGTCGTCCCTCCACCCATGGCTAACGGTAACGGGGGCATTTTCAAACAACGTCACGGTTATCACCTAACCATTAGATATCAGTAGATATAGCGTTGGCCAGAACGTTGAGGACAGAGTAGATCGGTCAGTTTGATGTCTCGTGATGGTGTTGATTCAATAACCCCCACCAACCTCGTTTCCAATCATACCGATTCCCATCCGGGTGCCCAGGACCCTTCGCCCATCTACCCAAATGTTTTTTTTTAAGCTACGCTAGCTAGCTTGCCCGCGGTCTAGGGTCTAGGGATGTTGCTTTATCGACCCATCTCCTCACTACCGGATCCCAAGTTCCTTGCCTATGCCTGGGTTGCGGTCTACCTTGATACCCTCGTAGAGAGTATCAAGGTAGACCCAGCATAAATTTGCCTACTACTCCTGACCGCTGAGTTGTGACTTCTGACCCTCTTGAAGGGTGGTCTAATTAACGCCGCATACTTCTAGAGATAACCCATGGGGTTGACCGGGTTGCCATTGCGCCGAACTTCAAAGTGCAAATGGGGACCTGTGGATAGCCCCGTCGACCCCACTGCCGCTACGGGCTGCCCCTGCTCGACAGTTTGCCCCTCCCGCACAAACAAGCGACTGGCATGGGCATAGAGGGTACTCAGGCCATTGCCATGGTCAATCACCACCGTTTGACCGTAACCGCCGTACCAGCCGGAGAAAATGACTCGACCAGAGTCGGCGGCTCGAACGGTACTGCCATAGCTGGCGGAGAAGTCAACCCCAGCGTGGAAACGGCTATAGCCCAAAATAGGATGGACGCGGTTGCCAAAACCACTGGAGATGGGAGCGTTGGCTGGAAAAATAAACCGCCCCGTACCCCGTACTATGCCGGACTGGGCCGCCAGTTTTTGACGAATCAACCCCGCCAGTTGCTCAGAATCCCTCAACAGCTGAGTCTCCGCCGCCTCCAGGGCATCCCGCTGCTGCTGCAGGCGATCGATGAGCTGGTTTTCCTCGGTAGCCTCCGCTTCGTACTCTTGCTTTTGGGAGAGTAGTTGCTGCCGTAAAAGGGCTACCTGGTTTTTTTGGTTTTCCACCGTGGCTTTCTGGGTTCGAATCACCTCAGCCTTTACCTTTAAGTCCTCCAGGACCTGACGATCGGCAGCATAAACCCGCTTCAGTTGATATTGGCGATCAAGAAACTGGTTCAGGTCTTGACTTTGGAGCAGCACGGCCCAGCCCTCACTGGCCTGCTGGCGTTGCAGGAATTGTAGCCGGCCCACCGTGGCGCTACGCACCCTTTCGTACTCGGTTTCGGTTTTTGTAAGTTGTTTCTCAAACTGATCCAGAGTTTTTTGGGCCTGGGCCAACCGATATTCGGTTTCAGAAATTTGGTTGGCGGTATAGGTTATGTTTTGTTTCAGGTCCTTCAGATTGGCTTCTGAATCATTCTGCCGCTGTTCTAGCTGGTGTTGCTGTTGATCGATCTGGCGACGCTGTTGATTCAGGTTTTTCTGTTTGTTTTGCAGGTCTTGAATAGATTGGGCCAGTAAAACTGGGCTGGTGGCCAGACTGACAGGAACAGGGCCCAATAGCACCAGCACCGCTAGTAGACTGACCAACCCCAGATTCACCAGTGCTAACCATGGCCTCCGGCTAGACCCTGGAGAACGACCGGAGGGTAAGGGAAACCAGGGGGGCAAGGGGGTCATGGCTGTGCTTACCGATGGGAGAATCTAAGGATGGAATAACGTGACCAGGCCAAAGCTGAGTAGGGCAAGACCAGCGCCTCAATGGCACCAGCCTAGCCGTTGGGGGGTGACGTAGGGACGCCACCATGTTACTTCCCCAGGTCAGCCCCAGCCACCATAGGGCTGACCCCCCAACGACCCCCAGGACCAGACTCAGAGCCCTTAACCAACCCTCGCCCTGACTGTCCAGGCCGAGGCCGGCGAAAATTGCTATGAAGGATAGGATAGTGGCGGGGTTGCTAAGGGTCAATAACAGGGTCGACCCGAAGGCGGCCATAGTGGCGTAGAGGCCATCGGCGGTAGCGGCTCCTAGGCCAGTGGCCAAGCCTACCCAGGGTCCCTGGGTTAGGGTACGCCGGATACAGAGGAGGGCTATGGGACCGACTGGAGCCGCGATCGCCAACCCCAGCCCTAAGCCCTTGAAGAAAAGCTGTATTGGAAGGGCTGGAAAATATGGCACCTTATTAAAGAGTGTTTAGTCAAAACTGGGAGTTAGTGAACGTGGTTTCCACTATACGCGATGTTTTACAGCCGATTGCCGACTGGTTTTCTGGTTTTGGGGTGCCAGAGCCGATTGTGCACTGGGGCCATCCGCTGATGATGGGGATTGTTTTGTTTGTGATGGGTAGTGTGACCGCCTGGACTGGTTGGCAGGGGCGTCTCAGTCAGGATAGGGATAAGCAGGTGGAGAGTCGGTCTAGGCATCGGCGTCTGGCGCCCTGGCTGGTGACCTTCATTAGCCTGGGCTACACCGGCGGGGTCCTCTCCCTGGTAATGCAGGACCAACCGATTCTGGCCAGTCCCCACTTTTGGACTGGCACTGTGCTAGTGGGCTTGCTGGTGCTGAATGGAGGTATTTCCATAACCAAGTTTGGCGGTGGCCAGTCTAGCCTGCGTACAGTTCATGCCTACATAGGTACGGTGGCAGTGGCCCTGATGATAGTCCACGCGGTCCTGGGTCTGCGACTGGGGCTAGCGATTTAGTCAGACTCACGGCCATCCAACGTTAGGAACCAGTAGTCAAGTGTTGACCAGACTACTGGGTTCTCAGTTGCTATGACTAGAGCGTGCCCATCGTCGCCTACAATGCTGCACCCTACTTGTTGACTGGCGGTTCCAGCAGTCAGATAGGTATCCTAGAGGCTTGAGACTCCCAGAAGTGCTACAAAACTAGACAGGGAGCTAGAGGAAGGACAGCCTTTCGCCTATGATAAAAGTATTATCCTAATAGCGGTTTTGGTTAGCCATGGACATTCTAAGCTTGGGTTGGGTTACCTTACTGGTTACTTTCACTTTTTCCCTATCGCTCGTGGTTTGGGCTCGCAATGGCCTCTAGGCCATGGCCGTAGCTCAGTCATGTACCTGATAGCAGTGGAGTCTATTTTGGAAACCCAGGCCTTTAGCCTGATGGCAGGCTTAGCCCTGGCTCTGATGGTGATCGTCACCGGCGGCGTCATATATTTAACTGCCGCCGACTGGCGCGATCGCCGCAGGCGTAAACAGGATAGGGAAGCCAGTCAACCACAACGGGCCAAAATGGGCAAGAAAAACCAAACAGGCTAACCCTTTTAGGTATCCTGTGGGCAGTAGGATCAAGTTTTTGTTCAAAGTAAAGACCAGGTTCTACCTCACCCCTAGGCTAAGCTGGTACTTATGAGAATAATCATCCTTGGAGTGGATACTTAATCTATGCGATCGAAGGCCGTAGCTCTATTTCTAACCCTAGGATTAACCACCACCCTGGTGGGTTGTAACGGTAGCGATACCGGTAGTGAAGAAGGGGAGCAGGGACCAGCGGAATCTAGCCCTACGCAGCCTGAGAATAGCGAGGGGGGTGAATCTAGTGCCCTACCTTTTCCCCTCCGGACACTCACAGCAGAGGATTTAAGTTAGGTTTTCCAATCTAAAGGTGCTGTCCTGTAACCGTGATAGCTCTAGTTCCGATGTCCCCCTATTAGCCGGCGTCGGAGGTTTTTAGGTATATCTGTCAGTGTTGCCACAGCCTGTAACCATGATTATTGAAATTGATCGGGTTTTGACTGCTGAACAGATTGCCACCCTGCAGAAGCTAATAGGTCAGGCTGAGTTTCTAGATGGCAAACTGACGGCGGGCACCTTTGCTAGGGAGGTTAAACATAACCAGCAATTGGATGGTACCACCGAAATTAGCAAAACCATCACAAAGCTGATCCACCAGGCTATTCAAGACAATGCCCTGTTTCGATCGTTAGCTCAGCCCAGGGTTATTCGTCGCTGTTTGATTAATCGATACGGTCCAGGAATGTCCTACGGCTGGCATGTCGACAATGCCCTTATGGGTCAAGGTAAAACCCTGAACCGATCCGATCTTTCTTTCACCCTATTTCTCAGTGATCCGGAGGTCTACAGCGGAGGTGAGTTAGTGCTGGATACTGACGAGGGAGAGCGTTGCCTCAAGCTTGCTGCCGGTGCCATGGTGCTCTACCCATCCACCTATCTCCACCGTGTAGCGGAGGTTACCGCCGGAGAACGATTAGCAGCAGTGAGTTGGGTGCAGAGCCTGGTGCGCCATGGTGAACAACGCCAGCTTTTGTTTGAGTTGGATACGGTGCGCCGATCGCTGTTTGAAAAATACGGCAAAACGGAGGAAGTGGATCTGCTATCCAAAACCTATGCGAATCTGCTGCGACAGTGGGTAGAAATCTAAGCCGTGTGTCTGATTGATGCCGTGTGTCAATTGATCTAGAGTAGTCGAGATCGCTCCGGCTTGCGACGACTATCCCAGGATAGGTTAAGGGCGCGGCGAAAGTCTCCCATGGCCTGATTAGCACCATGGCCCAGCCGAATACTGGTATGGCCCCGACCAATGTAGGCTTCCGCCAGATGAGGGTCAATATCAAGGGCCTGGTTGAAATCAGCCAGGGCCTGGTCCCACGACTCTAGGAAGTAGTGGGCATAGCCCCGATCGCAGTAGGCTAGAGAATCACTGGAGTTAATCTCAAGGGCTTGGTTAAAGTCAGAGATCGCCGCCGGGTAGTCTTGCTGGCGGCTCAGCACCCGGCCCCGATTAGCCAGAATCCGGCTACAGTGGGGACGAAACCCCAAAGCCAGGGTATAGTCAGCGATCGCCCCAGCCATATCCCCCACCTGGGAGCGCAATAGGCCACGGCTATCATACAAATCCGCCAGACGGAAGCGCAAATCCATGGGCGTATCCTGGCTGAGGGTGGCATCGGGGTTATCCAGGGCCAGACCCACCAGGGTTTGATTATAGGAGCGGTCCTGCAGGGCGGGGTTTAGCTCCAATACCGTTGTATAGTCCTCGATGGCGCCAGGAAAATCTCCTAATTCATGGCGCAGCATGCCCCGATTAATATAGGCTTCAGCGTAGTCCGGTTGGTGATGGAGGGCCTGGTTAATATCCAGGGTAGCCTGGTAGTAATTGCCTAGTTGAAAGTAGGCGACAGCCCGGTAATTGTAGGCTTCAGCATTTTGAGGCTGCTCCTCCAGCACCGCCGAGAAATCCACGATGGCCCACTGGTAGGCCTCCCGGCGATTTTCCGCTAGGGCAGTGTGGGCCCCTTGTTTGAGATAAGCCAGCCCTCGCCACAGGAGTACCTTAACAAAACTGGGTTGTTCCCACAGCACCATGGAAAAGTCCGTAATGGCGCCATCGTAATCCTCCAGGTCTAGCTTAATTCGGCCCCGGGTGCCGTAGGCCTTAGTGGCGGAGGGCTGCAGCTCTAGGGCGCGATCCAGATCGGCCAGGGCATGGCTAAGTTGACCCAACAACCGATACACACTACCCCGATTAATGTAAGCATTCACAAACTCAGGTTCGAGGCGAAGCGCCTGGGAAAAGTCCTCCAGCGCCTGGTCATAACGGTGCCAGTCACGGTAGGCACAGCCGCGATTATAGTAAGTTTTCGGGCAGTGGGGATCAATATGAACAGCCTCAGAAAACTGCTCTACGGCCTCCTCGAAGTAGCCCAGTCGGGCCAGGTGGATGGCTGACTTCAGACAATCGCTAACGGTTAGGCTCATGGCTGGGTAACTGACGGTAGAGATCCAGGCGTTGATCCCATTATGGGGGTTTGATCAGATCATCGGTAGATAATCGACGCGAGGCAACATTCTATACACAGAGACTTTACGGTTACTTATTATGACCTATGGTCACCGATGCCAACTGCGGTAAATCCTGGCCCCAACACCCCCCCTGCCCCAGGCATGCTCAGTACAGGTCCGCCCGACTGGTGATTACCCAAACCGAAGCCGGTAGATTAGCATAGGGGTACCCTGACTGAGTCAACATAATGATGACTTACCCGATAGACTGGCAGGAGATCGCGGGTAATTGGGTTTTAGTTCCTCCCAATCCGGTAGCGATAGTCCACTTTTTAGGTGGGGCCTTTGTGGCCACTGCTCCCAGTTTAACTTACCGCTGGCTGCTGGAAAACCTGGCGGAGCAGGGCTATGTCGTGGTGGCGACCCCCTTTATCAACACCGTCGATCATGAGGCGATCGCCGAAACCGTCCTGATCAACTTTGATCAAGCCCTCCGCCACCTCTATCGGCACTGGCTACCCGCCGGCACCGACCTGCCCCTTTATGGCCTGGGGCATAGCATGGGCTGCAAACTTCACCTGTTGATTAATAGCCTCTGGGAGGTGGAACGGTGGGGCAACATTTACATGAGTTTTAATAACTATCCCGCCCAGCGATCGATTCCCTTTTTAGAGCAGGTGGCCCAGCTTAGTCCGACCTTCAATATTGAATTTACCCCCTCCCCCGAGGCCACCCTGGCCCTGGTGGCGGATCAATACCCGGTGGCTCGTAATCTACTGATCAAATTCCGCAATGACAGCCTAGATCAGACCCGACCGTTATCCGAAGTGCTGGTGCGGCGCTTCCCTGAGTTGACGACGGTGGCGATTTTACCCGGCAGCCACACCACCCCCATTGCCCAAGATATTGCCTGGCAACCAGGGGATTCTTTCACCCCCCTAGATGCCCTCGGTCAATTCTTTAAACAGGAATTCTATCGAGACTTGAACCACCTAAAGCAAAGCCTGGTGTTATGGTTAAATTCACCGCCCCTCGGAGTGGGGTAGTACTTCAACCTGGAGGATCGGGAGGGGTAGACCCACCTTCCCACCCTAGAACAGTTGCACCCAATATAGATAAGGGTATTATCAAAACCATAGGGTCCAGATTTGGGCATATATTGACGACAAGGCCATGACCTATTCTTCCTCCTCCTCCCGACGGGCATTAATTTTACAGCGGAGCTTTTCCCCCTTTGGCAATAAGCTGATCCAGAGTGGCTACGTTGACTCCGATCAAATGCATAAGGCCCTGGCGGAGAGTCGCAGAACCGGCCAGGCTCTCACCGATATCCTGGAGTCCCTAACGGGGCAGCAACTGTCCCCTGAGTTACTACGACAGTACAAAAAGCAGCAGCTGTTTGAGCTCAAGATCCTCTACGGTGTAGAATCCCTCGATCCCGAGCTGAATGACATTTCCACTGCCCAAATTAGCCACCTGATCGATACCTTAATTCCGGTAGATACCTGCCGTCGCCACCGGCTGCTTCCCTTAGCGGAGCAGGAGGGAGAGCAGCCCTCGGTTTTAGTCGCCATGGTGGACCCCGAAAACCTAGAGGCCCAGGATGATTTAAACCGTATTTTGCGGCCCCGCAACCTCGCCCTCCAGCGCATGGTGATCACCAGCGAAGATTACCAGCGCCTGATATCTGCCTATCTAGACGAGGCGGTGGCCCGTCAGAAGAAACAGGAACTGGATGCCGCCGTGGACGTCAGCACCAGCCTCGAAGAGCTGGACTACCGCCATGACCACCTAGAGGATGTCCACGACACCGAGTCTGATCTGGGGGAAGCCCTCAAGGATGCGGGGGCGGCTCCGGTGATCGCCCTGGTCAATAAAATTATGGTCAAGGCTTTACAGGAAGGGGTCTCCGATATCCACGTTGAGCCTCAGGAAGAGTTTTTGCGGGTCCGCTTCCGTAAGGACGGAGTGCTAAAGGAAGCCCTGCCCCACATGCCGAAGAAGATCATTCCGGCGGTGACCGCCCGCTTTAAAATCATCGCCGAACTAGACATCGCCGAACGTCGAGTTCCCCAGGATGGGCGCGTGAGACGAATATTCCAGGGCCGTAAGGTGGACTTCCGGGTCAGTACCCTGCCCAGCCGCTGTGGGGAAAAGGTGGTATTGCGGATCCTGGACAATGCAGCCACCCAGTTGGGTTTGGATCGGTTTGTTACCGACCCCGAATCTTTAAAATTGATCCAGGAAATGGCCTCCCGCCCCTTTGGCTTAATCCTGGTGACCGGGCCCACCGGTTCAGGTAAAACTACCACCCTCTATTCCATGCTCTCGGAGCGCAACGACCCAGGCGTTAACATCAGTACGGTAGAGGATCCGATTGAATATACCCTGCCGGGCCTGACCCAGGTCCAGGTGATTCGAGAAAAGGGTATGGACTTTCCCTCGGTGTTGCGGGCCTTTTTGCGGCAAGACCCCGACGTGATTTTGGTGGGAGAAACCCGGGACTCGGAAACCGCTAAAACCGCCATTGAAGCAGCGCTGACTGGGCACTTGGTATTGACCACCCTGCACACCAACGATGCGGCGGGGGCGATCGCCCGTTTAGACGAAATGGGCATTGAACTTTTCATGGTCTCCAGCGCCCTGATTGGGGTGTTGGCCCAACGGCTAGTCCGGCGGGTTTGCTCCAACTGCCGCATTCCCTACCACCCCACCCCTGAGCACCTGGCCCGCTTTGGCCTCAGCGCCTCCCTGGAGGCCGACATTACCTTCTACAAGGCCAATACCCTCAGCGTTGAAGACATTAGCGTCGCCAAGGCCAAAAATACCCTCTGCCCCAATTGCCAGGGGGCTGGGTACAAAGACCGGGTAGGGGTGTACGAAGTCATGCGAATTACGGAGCGCCTGCAGAAACTGATCTCCGACGGGGCACCGGCGGAAGTGGTGAAGGAAGCCGCCGTTGAAGAGGGCATGAAGACCCTCCTGGCCTACAGCCTCGATCTAGTGAGGCAGGGCCTAACCACCCTGGAGGAGGTGGAGCGGGTCACGTTTACCGATACTGGCCTAGAGGCAGAACTAAAGGCCAAGCGCAAGGCCTCCCTGACCTGCACCAACTGCGCCGCAGAGTTACACCAGGAATGGCTGGATTGTCCCTACTGTCTAACCCCTCGTTTTCATGATTACTAGATCCCTAGGGTGCCATTTCCGTCCCCACCAGCCTATCCACCCACACCCCTTAGCAACCTAGTAGAGCCTGGCATACATCTACCGACTTCCCCTGACCCTTGAGTTCTGACTCCTGATCCCCCTCCTTCGGGGTCGCCTAATTGACGCCACGTAGTACTGGAAAGGTAACACCATGGAACTGATGATTGAAGATTTAATGGAAGAGGTGATTGAACGGGGTGGGTCAGACCTGCACCTGTCGGCGGGGTTACCTCCCTACATCCGCATCAGTGGTCGCCTCACCCCCACTGACCATGAGCCCATGAGCCCGGAGTCTTGCCAGCGGTTGATTTTCAGCATGCTGAACAACACCCAACGGAAACATCTGGAGCAAAACTGGGAGTTAGACTGCTCCTACGGTGTCAAGGGGCTGGCCCGCTTTCGGGTCAACGTCTATAAGGACCGGGGTACCTACGCCGCCTGTTTACGGGCCCTGAGTTCCCACATTCCCACCATGGAGGTGTTGGGCCTACCCAATATCGTTCGAGAATTATCGGAGAAGCCGCGGGGGTTAATTCTGGTGACCGGTCCCACCGGGTCGGGCAAGTCCACCACCCTGGCCTCGATGATTAACAACATCAACCTCACCCGCTCCGAGCATATTCTCACCGTAGAAGACCCCATTGAATTTATCTATGAACCGGTGAAAAGTCTGATTCACCAGCGTCAGATTGGGGAAGATAGTAAGAGCTTTGCCAATGCCCTGCGGGCCGCCCTACGGGAGGATCCGGATGTGATCCTGGTGGGGGAAATGCGGGATTTAGAAACCATCGCCCTGGCCATCTCCGCCGCTGAGACCGGCCACCTGGTGCTGGCCACCCTGCACACCAGTTCCGCCGCCCAAACCGTGGATCGTATTGTTGATGTGTTCCCCCCCGATCAGCAACAGCAAATTCGTATCCAACTCTCCACCTCCCTGGTGGCGGTGCTCAGCCAAACGTTAATTCCCAAGGTGAATGCCCGACCCGGTGAGTTTGGCCGGATCATGGCCCAGGAAATTATGGTGGTGACACCGGCGATCGCTAACCTGATCCGGGAGGGCAAAACCGCCCAAATCTACGGGGCCATTCAAACCGGTGGCAAGATAGGCATGCAAACCCTGGAGCGGGTGCTGGCGGATCTCTACAAATCCGGGGCGATTTCCTTTGAATCCGCCATGGCCAAGACCTCCCGTCCCGATGAACTACAACGACTGATGGGCACAGCGCCGGTGACCCCTACCCAGGCCCGTCCGGGCATGGCCAACGCTCGATTGTAGGGGGGCGATCGCGGCGGATACGGGGTTCCGCCAGGTAGGGCTATCGTTATAATGACTGGACATCCTTTAGATCTGCAGTCATGCCTACCTACGTCGCCATTGGTCGTGATACCACCGGTGCCCAACGCCGGGAACGGGTTGCGGCAGAAACCCCCGGAGAAGCCCGTACCCTGCTTAAGGATCAGGGCCTGTTTGTCCTTGATCTGCGGGAAGAGACTGCCTTTAACTTCGACCTGGAGACGATCCGGACCTCCCTCACCAAGGTGACCGTCAAGGACAAGGCGATTTTCTCCCGTCAGTTCGCCGCCCTGGTCAATGCCGGCGTAGCCCTGGTGAGGGGGTTGGGGGTGTTGGCGGATGACTGTAGCAACCGCAAACTCAAACAAGCCTTGCTGGCGGTGAACAGTGACGTACAGCAGGGCACCAGCCTCTCCGACTCGATGCGCAAACATCCGGCCTGCTTTGACGATCTCTACGTCGCCCTGGTGCAGGCCGGCGAAGTGGGGGGGGTGTTGGATGAAGTATTGAACCGACTAGCCAAGCTACTCGAGGATCTTAATCGGTTACAAAACCAGATCAAATCCGCCCTGGCCTACCCCGTCACCGTGGGCATCCTGGCGGTGGTGATCTTCCTGGCCATGACCATGTTTCTGCTGCCCATCTTTGCCGACATGTTCCAAAGCTTTGATGCGGAGCTGCCCCTATTTACCCAGATCATGCTAGGGGTGAGTCGTTTTCTACGCCAGCCCCTTAACTGGGTGGTGATGGTGGGGGTGCTAGCCCTGGTGGCCTTTTTCCTGCGTCGCTACTACGCCACGGTGAATGGGCGTCGGACCATCGATCGGTTTGCCTTAAAAATGCCCCTGTTTGGCGACCTGATTCAGAAGACCGCCACCGCTCGCTTCTGCCGAACCTTTGGATCGCTGTCGCGATCGGGGGTGCCAATTTTGACCGCCCTGGAAATTGTCCGGGATACCGCCGGCAACCAGGTGATTGCGGAGGCCGTTGATGAAGCTCGCAAGGATGTCCAAACCGGTGGCATGATTAGTCTGGCCCTACAAAAGCACTCGGTGTTTCCCGCCATGGCCATTCAGATGATCAGCATTGGGGAAGAAACCGGCGAATTAGACCAAATGCTAATGAAGGTGGCGGATTTCTATGAGGACGAGGTGGAGCAAGCGGTCAAAGCCCTGACCAGCATTATGGAACCGCTGATGATTGTGGTACTGGGGGGCATGGTAGGCGCTATTTTAATTTCCATGTACCTGCCCATGTTCAGATTGATGGAGGTGGTGAAATAGCTCAGACGTTCCCCTACCGCACCAGGGTAAGCAGTTCCCCTCGCCCCAGACTAATCAGTTGACTGCTCTCGCCGGTACGACCTTGGGCTGGCAACTCCGCCACCGAGAGGGTTCCCCCCCGGTCCTGGTTGGACACCAGGGTGAGGGTATCCTCAGGGCGATGGGGCAGTAGGGCCACCAGGGTGTCTCCCTTCAGGCTAAACTGCATGGCCTGGGTGCCCAGGTCTCCCCGACGGGCCACCCGCAGCTCCGCCACGGGCAGTCGCTTACCATAACCAGCGGCGCTGATCAGCACCAGGTCCTCCTGAGCGGACTGCACCCGCACACAGCCCACCACGGTCTCCTGCTTCCCCATCCGAATGGCCTGGGGACCCTGGGCCGCTCGCCCGATCGGGGGCAGGTTATCGTCATCAATGGGGAAACGCAGCAAACGACCACCGGAGGTACCCAATACCAGATCATCGCCGTCCTGCGCCAGGGTAACATGGGCCAATTCATCCCCCTCCCTCACCTTGATGGCGGTTAACCCCCGACCGGTGAGGTTGGTAAATTCTCGCAGGGGGGCCCGCTTGATCTTGCCCTGGCGAGTCACCAAAATCAGATCGTAGTCGAGCTGGCCCTCCTGGATGGCCCGGTGGGCCACCACCGCTCCAGCCTCCGCAGGCACCGTATCAGGCAGCAGGTTGACCAGGGGTACCCCCTTCCCCTGGCGGGGGTGGGGAGGAATATCCGCGACCTTCAGGGTAAACGCCCGACCATCCCGGGTGAGGGTGAGCAACTCCTGGCTGGTCAGAGCTGGCTCCACCTGCAGGGTGATATCCTCCTCCAGGGTCTGCAGCCCAGGGTTGGCTTCGCTGCTCTGGCGGGCCTGGCGGCGTTGGTAGCTGCGTTGGGAAAACCGCCGCACGTAGCCTTTTTGGGTGAATTCCAGGACTGCTTCCGTCTCAGTGACCTCCGCCAGGTTCTCACCCATCTGCTGGGACTCCTCCGCCCGTTCCGCCTCGCTCTGAATGCGGGTACGGCGGGGATCGTTGAATTTTTTGCGCAGGGCCTTAAGCTCTTTTTTCATCGCCTTAAGCCGCTCTTTGCGATCGGAGAGCAAGCGCTGCAGTTGGTTGCGCCGCTCCGTTAACTCGACAAATTCAGCCTCCAGGCCCTGACGTTCCATACCGGTGAGCTTGCGCAGGGGCATGGCCAGGATGGCGTCGGACTGTCGCTCACTCAGACTGAATTGCTCCTGGAACCGCTGCTTGGCAGTGGTGCCATCGGCGGACTGGCGCAGAATATCAATGATCGCATCCAGGTTGGCCAGGGCGGTAAGCAAGCCCTCCACGATGTGGAGCCGGGCTTCGGTTTTCTCCAGTTGGTGCTGATAGTGGCGGGTCAGGGTGCTTTCCCGGAAGTCCAGGAAGGCTTGCATCACCTCCCGTAGAGCCATTTGCCGGGGTTGTCCCTGGTCCAGGGCTAACATGATCACCCCAAAGTTGGTTTGCAAGGGGGTGGTGCGGTATAACTCCTGCAGGACCCGCGGGGCGGAGGCCTCTCGCTTCAGCTCAATGACGACTCGCATGCCATCGCGATCGCTCTCATCGCGAATATCGGCAATCCCCTCCAGCTTGCCCCCATTCACCAACTGGGCAATTTTTTCAATCCAACCCGCCTTGTTTACCTGGTAGGGAAGTTCCGTCACCACGATCGCATTACGACGCTGCCGCCCCTTACCCGGACGGATCTCCTCAAACTGACTCACCCCCCGGATGGGAATGCTGCCTCGACCGGTGCGGTAGGCTTCGTAGATGCCCTCGGTGCCGATGATTTCGCCCCCGGTGGGAAAATCAGGGCCAGGCACCAGGGCAAAGAGTTCCTCATCGGAGAGGTGGGGTCGATCGATGAGAGCAATCAAGCCCTCCACCACCTCCCCCAGGTTGTGGGGGGGAATGTTGGTGGCCATGCCCACGGCAATGCCGGAACAGCCGTTCAGCAACAGGTTAGGCAACTGGGTGGGCAGCACCACCGGCTCCTGCTGGGAGCTATCAAAGTTGTCAATAAAGTCCACCAGGGCTTCGCTGATGTCCCCCAGCATGGCTTCGTTACTCATGGGGGAGAGGCGGGTTTCGGTGTAGCGCATGGCCGCCGGCGGGTCGTTGTCCACGGAGCCAAAGTTGCCATGGCCATCCAGCAGGGGGTAGCGGCTGGAGAAGGTCTGCACCATCCGCACCAGCGCGTCGTAGACGGCCTGGTCGCCGTGGGGATGGTATTTACCCAACACATCCCCCACCACCCGGGCGCACTTACGGTAGGGGCGATCGGGGGTCAACCCCAGCTCATGCATGGCGTAAAGAATGCGGCGGTGCACCGGTTTCAGACCATCCCGCACGTCCGGCAAGGCCCGACCGACGATGACACTCATCGCGTATTCCAGGTAGGATCGCTGCACCTCGATATGCAGGGCGGTGGGGACAATTTGCCCAAGGGTGGAGCGATCGGCCCCAGGCTCGTTCGGCGTCGAATCGTCAGAGGTGGCGAAGATGTCGAGTTGATCGGCCATGGAGGATAATCCTGGATAGGGTAAGAGGTAGACTCTATACTAGTACACTAGTACGATGAGGGCTAGGCGGTTAGAAATTGGTCAGGAACAGTTTCAAGTTATAGCGTTTATCCATAGCTCCGGTCATGCCCTAGCCTCACCGTGGACTTAACCGTATCTACTTTAGAGGCTGTTTGACAACTGCGACGATCTTTCCCACAAGCTACCTTGGCGAAATTGTCGGGCCTATGGTGTTGAGCAGTGCCAGCGGTCAGGAGGACAGTCCTAACTATGCCTGACTTTTATATATTCCCTTAGTAATGCGGTACCCTATACACAAGGGTAGGCTTATGGCAAGCGTTCCCAACTTTTGCAGCTAGATAGCGATGATGTGGGGCTGACGGATCAGCCCAATCCTAACGCCTGCTCACCATGCCCTAAAACAGAAGGCTGAAAGTAGCATGAAAACCGTTTTAATCGTTGAGGATGAACCGATCAATGCCCGGGTATTCTCGAAGATTCTAACCAAACGGGGTGGTCTAGCGGTCAAGCATACCGAAGATGTGGAGGAGGTCATGGCCATTGCCCGGCGGGGGGAAGTGGATGTGATTTTAATGGATGTTTCCCTTGCCAATAGTATTTACCAGGGGAAGTCCATCGATGGAATTAAAATTACCCAACTGCTCAAGGCCGATCCCGCTACCGCTAGCTTGCCGGTGATTTTAGTGACTGCCCATGCCATGCAGGGCGATCGGGAGGCCTTTCTCAGTCAGAGCGGGGCAGATGGTTATATCTCTAAGCCCGTTGTCGATCATCAGGCCTTTGTGGATCAAATTAAGGGCATGATTGATCGAGGCTAGTACTCGGCGGCCTGATCCTGCAGGACGTGGTCAGAACTCAGGTGTCAACAATCAGGAGCCAAGCGAAGTGGGGGTATTTAGGCCAAGCCGTACTAGGGCTTTCCAGATCAGGAGCAATGCCATGCCCTAGGGCCCATCATATCCACCTGCCAACCTATTTTGCCCCTGCCCAAGGAGGACCGATGCAACGGCAAAAGCAGTTCCTGGCTATGCTACTGGTGGGTTTTTGGTTGGCGGTCTGGGCCAGCCAGGGTTTTGCCCTGGCCCAGACCCGTTGGGCGGCAAATCCTGCCCCCCTGGAGGCCCCCGTCCTACCGTCGGGGGATAGTTCCATCCCTACCGAGCTATTCCAGGGGCTCTCGCCGGATCAGGTGGCCCGGGCCCAACTCCTGATCGAGGCGGACACCCTCTATCGAGCGGGGGATAGGGCCGGGGCTCAAGTGCTTTACAGCCGCGCTAAGGATCCCCAGTGGCAAGGGGAACCCACCCTTGATGAGTCAATCCTACCGATCTCGGACCCCAGTCAATTGCCCCCAGCCGGCCAGGTTTATTGGCGAGAGGCCCAGGCGGGGGCTGCCTCCGGCGTGGCCAGTCGCCTGCTGGTCCCCCTAAAACTGTTGGTTGAGCAGTATCCTGGGTTTTTACCTGGCCAAAGCCTTTACGTTGAATCCCTGGTGAAGGAGGGGCAGCTAGGGGCGGCCCAGGCGAGCTTAGAGGCGGCGATCGCCCGCTTTCCCTACCAGGCCGATCTACTGCGGGCCCAGGTCAAGGTACAAATGGCTCAGGAACACTGGATTGAGGCCGCCATTACCGCTAATCAGTTTACCCTCCTGAATCCCAATCACCCGGAGGCGGAGGTGATGGCCAGCCTGGCTAGGGAGAACCTGGACCGGTTTCGCCAGGAACTCAACCAGTCCCTCACCCAAAACCTGATTACTAACCTGATTACCGGAGCGGCCAGTTATTTGCTCACCGGTGGCCTGTGGGGAGGGCTAGGGGCCCTCGATTCGGGTCTATTGCTGTTGCAGGGGGAAGCCGCCCTGGGGGACCAACTAGCCAACCAGGTGATGGCCCAATTGCCTATGGTAAAGGACCCAGAGATTTTGGCCTACGTCAATGACCTGGGCCAAAAGCTGGCGGCCCTAACTGGCCGCCAGGAGTTTGACTACCGCTTCGAAGTGATTATGGATGACAGCCTGAATGCCTTTGCCCTACCCGGGGGCAAGATTTTTATCCATGCTGGAGCGATTGTTAAAAGTAGCTCAGAGGCGGAACTGGCAGGCTTGTTGGGGCATGAAATTGCCCACGCCGTACTTTCCCACGGCCTGCAAATGGTCACCCGGGGTAACCTGATGAACAGCCTGGCGGACCTGATTCCCATCCGTGAGGTGGCTGGCATTGCCGCCGCCCTGGTGGTCTCCGGTTACTCCCGGGACATGGAACGGCAGGCGGATGTGCTCGGCACCCGGGTACTAGCCATGGCCGACTATGCCGCCGACGGACTGCATAACCTGATGCTCACCCTGGAAGAGGAATACGGCAACCAGGGGATCACCTGGTTTGCCTCCCACCCCAATCCCCAGGAGCGGGTCAGCTACCTCAAGCAACTGGTGGATCAGGGGGGCTTTAATCGCTATGCCTACGAAGGAGTCGCCACCCACCTGCGGATGCGCCAGAAAATGGCTGGGTTATTGCAGGATCTTCAGCCAGATTCCCCCCTATCCCAGGGCGGGTAGCCTGTCTCAAGGCGGGACAACTCCAAGGATTTTAGGAATCGTAGCAAGACTAACCAGCCCTCCGGTTGGGAGTTAAACTCGCCTGAGCCCGGGCACCGCCGCGGTGGACCGATGGGGCGGCAACATCTGCGACAAGATCTGTTGCAAAACTTTACACCTGATGAAATCCCCTAATTGCCCTGATACACTAACACTCAGGCCCTCGCTCGGGTTTCGTTACTCTGGTCGGGTCCGCCTTGGCCATCCACTGGGTACGGCAACCTCGGCCCTATTCCTATCACTGCACCCTATCGATCCATGGTAAACACCCTTAAAAAGCCTGAATTCGAAGAAATTCGCCCGGGGGTCAAGGCTCCGGCTAAGGACACCATCCTCACCCCCCGGTTTTACACCACCGACTTTGATGAGATGGCCACTATGGATATCTCGGTCAACGAGGAGGAATTGCAGGCCATTTTGGAGGAGTTTCGGGCAGATTATAATCGTCATCACTTCGTTCGTAACGAAGCCTTTGATCAATCCTGGGACCATATCGATGGCGAAACCCGCCGGTTATTTGTGGAGTTTCTAGAACGCTCCTGCACGGCAGAGTTTTCTGGCTTCCTGCTCTACAAAGAATTGGGACGTCGCCTTAAGGACAAGAGCCCCCTGTTGGCCGAATGCTTTAACTTAATGTCCCGGGATGAGGCTCGCCATGCTGGCTTCCTCAACAAGGCCATGGCGGACTTTAATCTACAACTGGACCTGGGTTTTTTAACCAAGAGTAAGCAGTACACCTTCTTTAAGCCCAAGTTTATTTTCTACGCCACCTACCTGTCGGAGAAAATTGGCTACTGGCGCTATATCACCATTTTCCGCCATCTAGAGTCTCACCCTGAAAACGAGGTGTATCCCATCTTCCGCTTCTTTGAAAACTGGTGCCAGGATGAAAATCGCCACGGTGATTTCTTCTCCGCCCTGATGAAGGCCCAGCCCCAAATCCTCAACGATTGGCGAGCTAAGCTGTGGTGCCGGTTCTTTCTACTGTCGGTGTTTGCCACCATGTACCTGAATGACCTGCAGCGCCGTGACTTTTACGCCGCCCTGGGTCTGAATGCCCGGGACTACGATATTGAGGTGATTGAAAAAACCAATGAGACCGCTGGCCGGGTGTTTCCAGTGATTTTGAATGTGGCCCATCCTGACTTCTTTAGACGGCTGGATGTGGCGGCGGCGGCCAATGCCAGGTTAGGGAAAACCGCTGCCTCCAACCAACCTAAACTGCTACAATGGTTGACTCAGATTCCCCAAGTCGCCACCATTGGCTGGCAGATGGTGCAACTCTATCTGCTCAAGCCGATTGATGTCACCGCCACCCGTGGTCAAGTGCATTAGCTCCGTGGCCAGGGTAGGGTTGATGGCGGCGATCGCCGCCATCGCCCTACCCCACCTAACCCTCTTGGCCTGTCCGATTTCCCCCCAGGGGGCGATCGGAACTACGGACTGTCAGGTATTGGCTCTACCGGAAGGGAACAGCCCCCTGGAGATTGAAGTTGCCGATTCCAGACAACTTCAAAGCCCTCCCCTCGATCTAGACCCAGCCATCCTCGAGCAAAGTCCAGTGCTGCGACGCTGGCTCCAGCAGATACCAGAGGTGGAGATGGAAGTTCGGCAAGTTCCGGCTTTTCGTCCCCGGCTACGGGTCAGTTATACCCAGTTTCCCTCCAGGGAGCAGGTGGGAGGCTGGCAAGTGGGGCTAGAGGATATTTTTTTAGTGCCCGGTAAGGGGTTAGCCGCTGGGGCTGACTATGGGCAAAGTGGCACCGGCGATCTCCAGTCCTACGGTGTGGAAGCCCGCTACTACCTCCTTCCCCTAGGGGGCTACCTTAACCTAGCCCCTACCCTCGGCTACCGCAGCCTGACGACAACAACCTATAGCAGCACTGGGGTCAGCCTGGGGCTACGACTCGTGGTGGTTCCATCCCGCGGCGGGGGCACCGACCTTAGCCTCAGTCAGCAGTGGATCGCCCCTGGTCAGATACAGGAAGCAGGTCTAACTACGGTAACCCTGGGGTATGCTCTGACCCCCCACCTACGCCTAGGAACAGACTGGCAGTGGCAGCGATCTAACCTGGGGCAGGATAACCGCTGGGGTCTGGGGCTGGAATGGTTGCTCTAGAGTTTCAGGTTGAGGTGCTCTGAGGAATTAGTCTCAGTAGACTAGCAGTTTTCCACAGGCAGCAAAGGATCTAGGACCGCTCTAGGCCGTCTAAAAATCAATATAATCAAACACTTCTTGCCCTAGAGATCAAGTTTTTTATAATCAGCCTTGGGGTTATCCACAGTTTTATCTCAATCTGTGGATAACCTATACTCCCCAGGGGTTGATAGGAGCCAGCCGTCATCGACCATTTCCCACAATCAACCAGAGCCTCAGGGAAATGGCTGAAAAATTTTGGATTTAGACGCCGATCACAGGCCCTGAAACAGGCTTGGGGCATGCTTGATTTGGTCAAGAGGAAAGAGCGCTTTACTAAAGCCAGCAATGCAACTATGCCAGAACAGTTTAAAACAGAGGCTTCTCAGCTAAATCAGGTTAGGAGCTTGCAAGAACTACGCCAACGCTGGCTAAAAGTTCTGTTTAGTTTATTCCTGCTGCTGCTCTCTAGTCTATGGCTCTATGAAGCCCTAATTCTAGGCAGGGTCAACCCCATTGATCGTTTGGCCTATCCGCTCATGTTGAGTTTAATTACTGCGTCCCTAGGCCTCTTACAGATCAATCCTCGTATCTATAAGGTCTCTTTAATTGGCACCGTAGGGGTAATTACAATATATCAATTCTTGGTATTACAGGCTATTATTTGGGGCTACATACCGGCCTCAGACACTTACAAATTAACCACCTTTGCCCAGTGGTTTCCCCTACTTTATATCCTTCTGTTTCTCTTCCTGAAGAAGCAACAAGCCCTGGTTCTATCGGGGTTTATTTATCTTTGCCTAGGGGTAGCCGGGATCGTACGCATCTGGATAGAGCAGAAACTACCCGTGCAAGAACATATCTTTTCCTACTTGCTCCACATGATTCTGGCCCATCCCCTCTATATTGCGATATTTACCACCGTAGCCAGTTTACAAAGCTCCTTTTCCCAGGTTCAGGCTCAGGCGGTTAAAGCCGATATCGATCACCTAACCAACTTGGCTAATCGTCGGGCCGCTAGCCGTGCCCTAGAAGCGGTGCTGGAGGATCAGACAGAGGCGATTGGGGTGATGCTGATTGACATTGACCGGTTCAAACGGATTAATGATACTTTTGGCCATGGCATTGGCGATCAGGTCTTGGTGCAGACGGCTCAATTATTTCAGCAAGGCTTACGAAAGACCGATATTGCCTCTCGATGGGGGGGTGAGGAGTTCCTGATCATATTAATTGGCACCACTGCCCAAGAACTGTATCAAACCGCTGAGCGGCTACGACAAGGGCTAGCCAACTACCCCCACCCCAGTGTGGGTCCGGTAACAGCCAGCTTTGGTGTTGCCCTGGCAAAACCAGGAGACCGCCTAGAGACCTTGTTAAGGCGCGCTGATGCTGCCCTATATCGCGCTAAACAGGCTGGGCGCAACCGGGTAGTGGCGGCTGATGCATTCGTACAGAATTTTCTATACTGAAACGACTGTTCCTGTCTCCTACTCCGGAATCAGGCAAGGGACCCCAAGTGTGCCAGGAGTTAAGGCCAGCCCATGGATCAAGTCACCGTTACCGTTAAGCTCTTTGCCATCTATCAAGAGGTCTATGGAGTACCAGAATTGCGGTGGACCTTTGCGGCCCATAGTCCAGTGGGAGCCGTCCTAGATCGGGTGCTGGCGGAGCATCCTCAATTAGAACCCTGGCGAGATCGCACCCAGTTGGGGGTCAATCTCCAGATCGTGCCTGCCACTACCGTCATGGCCGCGGGGGATGAGGTCGTGTTAATTCCGCCGGTCAATGGTGGCTAGCTCAGTCGGTTCGGAAAGACTCAATATTTCTCTAACCTGCTCACCGGGTAAGCGTTCTGATTCGCATTGTCCCCTGAGGGCGGACGCCGAGGTCCACCAGGCTAACGCTATAGATTGAATAAATTAATTTGAGCGGTTTCCTGTCCAGCCCCAGGGGCATAGCCCAGATGCTGACGGGCGGCGGGGGTAACCACCCGCCCCCGTGGCGTACGGTGCAGGTAGCCGATCTGCATCAGGTAGGGTTCGTAGACCTCCTCAATGGTTTGGGCATCTTCTCCGGTGGCCGCCGCCATAGTGTCGAGACCGACGGGGCCGCCATCAAAGTTTTCAATCATTACCGACAACAGGCGGCGATCGGTCCAATCTAGACCGCGGGGGTCAACATTGAAGAGTTCCAGGGCCTCCGCAGCGATCGCCTCGGTAATCA